>OODG01000613.1_pt1 | contig 25666 bp, 24 predicted proteins | sample 1671621 | NCBI WGS metagenome assembly OODG01 (sample SAMN06348175, study PRJEB24527) | human gut metagenome | biome: human gut; feature: ankylosing spondylitis patient; material: feces | host: Homo sapiens | place: China | collected 2015-10 | reverse complement strand
CACCATCCAGATTTTGGCCCGCCGCCAGAAGAACAACCCCTGCCTCATCGGCGAGCCGGGCGTCGGCAAGACGGCCATCGCCGAGGGCCTTGCCCAGCGCATCGCCGCGGGTGAGGTGCCCTTCAAGCTCCGCAGCAAGGAGGTCTATCTCCTTGACCTCACCGCGCTCGTCGCCGGCACGCAGTTCCGCGGCCAGTTCGAGAGCCGCATGAAGGGTCTTATTGAGGAAATTCGCAAGCTCGGCAACATCATTCTCGTCATCGACGAGGTGCATAACATCGTCGGCGCGGGCGACGCCGAGGGCAGCATGAACGCCGCCAATATTTTGAAGCCCGCCCTCTCGCGCGGCGAAATTCAGGTCATCGGCGCGACGACCTTCAACGAGTACCGCAAGCACATCGAGAAGGACACCGCGCTCGAGCGCCGCTTCCAGCCCGTCACGGTCAACGAGCCGAGCATGGAGGATACGCTCAAAATTCTCAAGGGCATCGCCCACTACTACGAGTCCTTCCACGGCGTGAAAATTCCCGACGGCATCCTGCGCCAGGCCGTCGTGCTCTCCGAACGCTACATCACCGACCGCTTCCTGCCGGACAAGGCTATCGACCTGATCGACGAGGCGTGCTCGGATATGAACCTGCGCGACAAAAACATCAACCGCCGCATGGAGCTGCGCCGCGAACTGGACGATTACGCCAAGGAGCGCGAGCTGCTCGAGGCGGAGACCGAGAATCCCGACTTCGAGCGTCTGGCTGAGCTGAAAAGTCTGGAGCTTCAGGCGCAGAGCGAGCTGGACGGTCTCTGCGCGCAGGGCGATCCCGAGCTGACGATGGACAATCTCGCCCGCGTGATCGAGCTGTGGACGAAGATACCCGCCAGCCGCATCCGCGAGGCCGAGTTCAAGCGCCTGAGCGAGCTGGCCGACCGCCTGAAAAAGCACATCATCGGGCAGGACGAGGCCGTGGACGCGGTCGCTGCGGCCATTCGCCGCGGGCGCGTGGGCATCAGCCCGAAGCACAAGCCCGTGAGCTTCATTTTCGTCGGTCCCACCGGCGTGGGCAAGACGGAGCTGGTCAAGCAGCTTGCCGCCGACCTTTTCGATTCGCCCGACTCGCTCATTCGTCTCGATATGTCGGAGTTTATGGAGAAGCACTCCGTCTCGCGTCTCGTCGGCTCCCCTCCGGGCTACGTCGGCTACGACGAGGCCGGTCAGCTGACCGAAAAGATCCGCCGCAAGCCCTACGCCGTCATTCTCTTCGACGAGATCGAGAAGGCGCACCCGGACGTGCTGAACGTCCTGCTGCAAATTCTCGACGACGGCGAGGTGACCGACGCGCACGGCCGCAAGGTCAACTTTGAAAACACCGTCATCGTCATGACCTCCAACGCCGGCAGCGACCGCAAGGAGGGCAGCGTCGGCTTCGGCCGCAGCGTCAGCGAGCAGAACCGCGAGCGCATCATGAAGGCGCTCGGCGAGTTCCTGCGTCCCGAGTTCATCAACCGCGTGGACGAGATCATCTGCTTCAATCGCCTCGACGAGAAGAATTTCGTCGCCATCGCCCGCATCATGCTCGACGAGCTGGCGGCCAGCCTGAAGGAGAAGGGCTTCACCTTCACCTACGACGATGCCGTCGCCGCACATCTGGCGAATAAGTCCTACTCGCTCACCTACGGCGCGCGCAACCTGCGCCGCACCATCCAGAAGGAGCTGGAGGACGTCATCGCCACGCGCATCATCGACTCCTACGACCACCCCGTCACGCAGCTGCGCGCCGTGATGAAGGACGGCGCGATCGACCTTTTGAGCCTATAATAAAAAGAAAGAAAAAGGGGAGAGAGGACATGAGAAATCCGTTCCGCAAGGACATTGAGCCGCGCTGTGCCTACTGCGCCCACGGCTCTGCGGTGAACGAGCGCGAGGTCGCCTGCTCGCGCAGGGGCGTGGTGGACGGCAGCGACCACTGCCGCCACTTCCGCTACGACCCTCTGCGCCGCGTGCCGCCGCGGCCCGCCTCGCTCGATCCCAAAGCGCACTCGCCGGAGGATTTTTCCCTCTGAGAGTTATATAAAAATGAAGAGAGAAGGACGCATCATGGAGATCAAAACCGTTTACGCCGTCTATTTCAGCGCCACCGGGAGAACCCGCAAGGTCGTCACCACCCTGGCAAACGCCATTGCGCAGACGCTGGAGCTGCCGCTCGAGACCGTCGACTTCACCCTGCCCGCCGCGCGGGAGGAGACCTATGCCTTTACGGACAAGGACCTCGTGATCTTCGGCACGCCGACCTACGCCGGCAAGGTGCCCAACAAGCTCCTGCCCTTTGTGCAGACCGGCTTTGCCGGAAACGGCGCGCTTGCCGTGCCGGTCGTGACCTTCGGCAACCGCAGCTTTGACAACTCCCTCGCCGAGCTGTGCGCGAGTCTGGAGAACGCGGGCTTCCACACCATCGCCGCCGGCGCGTTCGCCTGCCAGCACGCCTTTTCGGATACGCTGGCTGCGGGCCGTCCCGACCGCGAGGACATGACCGTGCTCGCGCAGCTCGGTGCGGCGGTCGTGACGAAGCTCGGCAAAATGACCGAGATCCCCGCGCCTGTTCAGGTCGACGGCGACGCGGACGCGCCCTACTACCGTCCCCTCGGACTGGACGGCGAGCCGAAAAACTTCCTCAAGGCCAAGCCGCAGACCGACCGGAGCAAATGCACCGGCTGCGGCGTGTGCGCGGCGCTCTGCCCGATGGGCAGCATCAGCCGCGAGGACCCCGCCGAGGTTACGGGCGTGTGCATCAAGTGCCATTCCTGCGTGCGGAACTGCCCGACGGGCGCGAAGTATTTCGACGACGAGGCGTTCCTCTCCCACAAGGCGATGCTCGAGCGCAACTACACCCGCCGCGCCGACGCGAAGATATTCCTGTAAAGCAGCAAAAAGGAGTCCCCTGTCCGTGCGGACAGGGGACTCCTTTTCTTCACAGGAAGTTGGCGAATACCGAGGCGCCGACCACGGTCAGCAGTCCGGCCACGACGATGGACAGGCCGCTCATCGCGCCCTCCACCTCGCCGATCTCGATGGCCTTTGCCGTGCCGAGCGCGTGCGCGGCGGAGCCGATGGCCACGCCCTTGGCGATCGGCTCGGTGATGCGGAACACGCGGCAGACGGCGACGGCGATGACGTTGCCGAGGATGCCGGTAATGATGATCATGGCGACGGTCAGCGTCACATAGCCGCCGAGCTCCTCAGAAACGCCCATGCCGATGGCGGTCGTGATGGACTTCGGCAGGAGCGTGACGTACTCCTCATGCGAAAGGCGGAAGGCGAGGCTCAGTGCCAGCACGCTGCACAGCGTGGTGAGCACGCCCGAGAGGATACCGGCGAGAATGGCCCTCCAGCTGCTGCGCAGCAGCGCGAATTTCTCATAGAGCGGGACGGCGAGGCAAACGGTCGCCGGCGTGAGCAGGTAGCTGAGGTACTTCGCCCCGGCGTAATACACCTCGTAATCGATGTGCGCGGTGACGAGCACAAGGATCGTGACGATGACAGAGAGGAGCAGGGGATTGAAGAGCGCCAGACGGAAGCGCTTTTGCAGCACCACGCCGAGCCCGTAGGCAAGCAGGCTGAGCGAAACGCCGAAAAAGACGGAGTGTTCAAAAAATTCCATGCTCATACCTCCTTGCCGCGGCGCAGGAAGAACTGCGTGACGCGGCCCGAAACGACCATGACCAGCACGGTCGTGATAACGGCGATGGCGAGATAGGCGAAGAGCTTCGCGCGGATGATGCCCCATGAGGTCATCAGTCCGGTGGCCGCGGGAATGAACATCAGCGGCATGATCTCGATGAGAAAGAGCGCCGTATCGCGCACGTCCTCCAGACGGAAGACGCGCAGCTGCAGGCACAGGAACATCAGCACCAGCCCGTAGATACTGGCGGGCACGGGGAGGGGGAGCAGGTAGTTGAGCGCTTCTCCGGCAAAGGAAATGAGGAGAATGATGCCGAATTGCTTGACGTATTTCATAGGCGGCCTCTTTCGGGAAAAATAGAACTTGATTATAGGCGCAGCGGGGAGGAATGTCAATGCGCCGCGCGGCTTTTCTCTCAAATGAAAAGAGACCGCCCCGCGGGGCGGCCTCTTCCTGTTGAATCCGTATAGCTCACACGCCGCTTGCGCCGTAGTTGGAGAGCACGCGGGCGGAGGGGTCCTTGACGTCGCAGCCCTCCCAGTCCTTGTTCGGCATCCAGAAGTCCTTGACCATCTCGGCCTGCCCGGGGTAATACTTCTCGAACAGCTCGCGGTAGAGCAGGCTTTCCTTCGTGAAAGGCGTCGCAAAGGAATACTGCTTCCGCTTTTCCTCGTACTCCTCGTCGGTGTACAGGCTCTCGGCGTATTCCTTGAGATCGTCCACCATCGAGTGGCCGACGGCATCGGAGAAGGCGGCCTTCTGCCGCCAGAGGATGTCCTCAGGCAGGATGCGGTCGGCGGCGAACGCCTCGCGCAGCAGGTACTTGCCCATGTGGTAGCTGTTGACCTTGAGCTTGGGATCAATGCTCATCACATATTTGACAAAATCGAGGTCGCCGAACGGCACGCGCGCCTCGATGGAGTTGACCGCGATGCAGCGGTCGGCGCGGAGCACATCGTACATATACAGCTCGTCCACGCGCTTTTTGGCCTCCTGCTGGAAGGCCTCGGGCGAGGGTGCGAAGTCCGTATACTTGTAGCCGAAGAGCTCATCGGAGATCTCGCCCGTCATGAGCACACGCACGTCGGTCTGCTCGTGGATGGCCTTGCAGCACAGGTACATGCCCATGCTCGCGCGGATGGTGGTGATGTCGTAGGTGCCGAGCATGGCCACGACCTCTTCGAGCGAGGCGAGCACCTGCTCGCGCGTCATGATGACCTCGGTGTGCTCGGCGCCGATGAAGTCGGCGACCTCACGGGCGTACTTGAGGTCGATGGGGTCAAGGTCCATGCCGATGGCAAAGGTGCGGATCCTCTTGCCGAGGAGCTTGGCGGAGATGGCGCAGACAAGGCTGGAATCCAGTCCGCCGGAGAGCAGGAAGCCGAGCGGCGCGTCGGCGTCGAGCCGCTTTTCCACGCCCGCGATGAGCTTCTCACGGATCTTTTTGCACACCGTGTCCAGATCGTCCTTGGAGTATTCCGTCACCGTGGTGAGGTCGGCGTAGCGGACGAATTTGCCGTCGGCGTAGTAGTGGCCCGGCGGGAAGGGCATGATGCGCTCGCACAGACCGACGAGGTTCTTCGCCTCGCTGGCGAAGAGGATGCCGCCGTCGGCGAGATAGCCGTAGAAGAGCGGGCGGATGCCGATGGGGTCGCGCGCGGCGACGAGGCGGTCGGTCTTGGCGTCATAAATGATCATGGCAAACTCGGCATCGAGCTTGGCGAACATCTCCACGCCGTACTCGCGGTAGAGGGGGAGAATGAGCTCGCAGTCGGACTCGGACGCGAAGGTGTAGCCCTTGGCCTCCAGCTCCTTTTTGAGCGGACGGAAGCCGTACAGCTCGCCGTTGCAAACCGCCATGTCGCCGCCGAGGTGGAAGGGCTGCATCCCCTCCTCGTGCAGGCCCATGATGGCAAGGCGGTGGAAGCCGAGCATACCGCGGCCGGCCTTTTCCATTCGGCTCATGTCGGGACCGCGGGAAATGGTGCGGTCAAAGTAAGGACGGATCTCCTGCTCCGTCAGGGTGGGGGAATCAAAACCGATGATAGCGCACATAAAAAGCACCTCCGAATAAAATAAAGCAGCGACGTCCTGTAAATTTTAGGACGAATCGCTGCGTATCCGTGGTGCCACCTAATTTGCCGATCCAAGGACCGGCCCCTTTGCGGGGTTCCAACAAACCCCTGTGCCTTAACGCCGCACGCCGCGTCTTTCCTACCGGGCCGAAGCCGTTCAGATTGCTGCTCCCGAGTGTTATTCGCATGGCCTCTGTGTATCGGGCTCCCACTGTCCCCGACTCGCTGTGACCGAATGACGCATGGTACTTGTCTCGATCGTTGCATTTCGCTTTATTGGATTGAATGAGTGAATTATAGTCTTGCGGGAGCAAATCGTCAATATTGCAGATACCCAACGTTCTGCACAAAATTTTTACAAATTTTCGGCTGTTTGCATAAAAAGGGCGGCCTGCCTTGGCAGACCGCTCCGAGAGAGCCTTTTTACTTGTGCAGCAGGGGGGAGAGCGGCTTGTAGATCAAAAAGCACAGCGCCACGTCGAGCAGGCCCTTGAAAAATGTGAAGGGCATATTGAACACGAGCAGACATTCGAGCAGACCGTCGACCGAGGGACGGATGGCCTGATACATCCCGATGATGGTCTCGAGCGGCAGGTGATAGCACACGACGTAGGCAGGGTAGACCACGAAGTAGTTCAGCGGAACGGAGAGCGTCGCCATGAGCAGCGTGCCGATGACCGCGCCGAGCAGCGCGCCCCGACGGGACTTGTTGCGCTGATAGACAAAGCCGGCGGAGAAGGCGAACACCGACCCCATGAGGAAGTTGAACAGCTCGCCGACGTAGGCGGACGAGGTGCCGTGCAGCACGGCGAAGAGCAGGTTCTTCAGAAAGGCCACCACCACGCCGTAGACGGGGCCGAGCGAAAACGCGGCGAGCAGCTCGGGAAGGTCGGAGATGTCGAGCTTGACGAAGGCGGGGATGAGCGCGGGGATGGGAAATTCGATGAACATGAGCACAAAGGCGACGGCCGAGAGCATGGCGGTGACCGTTACCTTATGCGTGCGGCTGCGGCCCGCGGCGCGGGCGGAGGGGATGGCGTTGACGTTGGGTTCGGACATGAAAAAACACTCCTTTTGTTCATTTTCCTTGAAAGAACGAGTCTTCCAAGGTGCATGACGCAAAAAGAGCGAGGGAATTGCGTGGTAACAGCGCACAGCACATCTTCTCTCATCCGGACTGTGACCGTCGGTTCCGGAATCGCACCGGATCGTGCGGCAAAAAATGCCGCTTGCGGACTATACCGCCGATGGGGAATTTCACCCCGCCTCGAAGACCTGTATTTCAAGTTTGGCTAAAGCATAGCACAGTGCTGGAAAAAATGCAAGAGGAAAAACAACACTTTACAAATAAAAACGAATGTTCTATAATAAAGGATAAACAACGAGGGGAGGAATGCGTGTGCGTGGAAAACCGGTGAGCTGCTGCTTCACGGGCCACCGCCCGGCGAAGCTGCCGTGGGGGACGGATGAGAGCGACGAGCGCTGCCTGCGGCTCAGGGCGCGGCTGCGTGAGGTGATCGCCCGGGCTGTGGAGGATGGCTACACGCACTTTATCTGCGGCATGGCGGAGGGCTGCGACCTCTACTGCGCCGAGGCGGTGCTGGCGCTGCGCGAGCGCCACAGCGAGGTGACGCTCGAGGCGGCGATCCCCTGCCCGACGCAGGCGGACGGCTGGAGCGCGGCGCAGCGCGAGCGCTACCGCCGGATTCTGGAGCAGTGCGACTATGAGACGATGGTGCAGGAACGCTATACGCGCGAGTGTATGCAGCGGCGCAACCGCTACATGGTCGACCATTCCGACCTGCTCATCGCCGTGCACGACGGTCTGCCCGGCGGCACGCGCTACACCATCGAATACGCCCTGCGCCGCGGCGTGAACATCATCGACGTGCCCATCGAGGAATAGAAAAAGGACGGCGCAAGGCCGTCCTTTTCTGCTTTCTTTATAAGTCGAACACGCCCATGATGGCGATGCCGATGACCACGAGAGCGATCATCGCGTAGTGCTTCCACGAGAGCTTTTCCTTGAGGAACAGGCGGCTCCACAGCACGCTCGCCGCGCAGTAGGAGCTGATGATGGGCGCGGACATGGCAAGGTGCTCGGTGTCCGCGATGGCATAGATGTAGGCGAACTGACCCGCGGTCTCGCAGACCGCGCCGAGGTACTTCGGCGCTTCCTTTTTGGGAATAAGGCGGTCCCTGCGGATCAGCACGACGTAGACGAAGCACACCACGGCGGCAAAGAGGAACGTCAGCTCATAGGCGACGTTCGCGCTGCCCTCGTCGAGCGTTTCGAGCACGCGGTTGTCCGCGAAGGTGCCCGCCGCGTCGAGCAGGCAGTAGGCCACGGGCAGCGCGAGGGCAAGAAAGCTCTTGGCGTACTTGCGGTTGCCCTCGGCCTGACGCGCCGCGCGCAGCTCGGGGTCCTCGGTCGCGTCCACTACGCCGAGGCCGATGGCGCCTACGCACACGAGCAGCACGGCGAAGATGGCAAGCGGGGAATAATCCTCGCCGCCGAGGAACACAAGCGTCATCACGGCGACGAGCGCGCCGGAGGAATTGCAGATGGGCGACGAGACGGACAGCTCAATGTACCGCAGCCCCAGATAGCCGAGCGTCATCGAGCCGATGTAGAGCAGCGACACGGGCAGGTAGGTGAGGATGATAGAAAAGCTGATCTCCGTCCCGCCGACGAAGATCTCAAACGCCGCGTGCAGACCCATGACGACGCCGACTGCCATGACCATCTTGAGATGGCTGAGACGGTCGTCCTCGTCGCGGCAGCCGATTTTGGAAAAGAGGTCGCTGCCGCTCCAGCAGAGCAGCGCGATGAGAGAAAGCCAGAACCACATATTGAATTGTCAAACTCCTTTATATCTGTCAGTATTTTGAGATCAAAAAACGGACAGTCTCCGGCGGGGGTCTGCGCCGGAAATGACGGTTGGTGAGGGGAGTCCTTCGGATCAGCATAGCAAGACCCTCCTGACAATATAGAGTCAGGGCAGTGTGACCAGCCCTGCGTCAAGCATTTTCTGAAGCGAGAGCAGCACGCCGAGCTTGGCGTGGTACCAGGTCAGGCCACCCTGGTAGTAGACCGCGTAGGGCGGACGGATGGGGCCGTCGGCGGAAAGCTCGATGGAGCTGCCCTGCACGAACGCACCCGCCGCCATGATGACCTGCGAATCGTAGCCGGGCATATCGCCGGGGACGGGGTCCACATAGCTGTCCACCGGTGCGGCGGACTGGATGCCCTTGCAGAAGGCGAGCATCCCCTCGGGGCTTTTCAGCTCGACGCATTGGATGATGTCGTGCCGCTCCTCGCTTGCGGCGGGAACGACGCGGAAGCCGAGGGACTCGTACACGGCGGCGGTGAACACCGCGCCCTTGACCGCGCCGGAGACGACGTTCGGCGCGAGGAAGAAGCCCTGATAGAGCGAGGGCATCAGCCCGAGGTTCGCGCCGACCTCCTGCCCGAGCCCGGGCGCGGAGAGACGGTAGGCGCAGCGGTCCACGCACTTTTGCGTACCGGCGATGTAGCCGCCGATGGGCGCAAGACCGCCGCCGGGGTTCTTGATGAGGCTGCCGACGATCATGTCCGCACCGACGTCGCTCGGCTCGACCGTCTCGACGAACTCGCCGTAGCAGTTATCGACCATGATCGTCACATCGGGCTTGACCGCGCGGCAGACAGCGATGGCCTCGCCGATCTGCGCGACCGAGAGCGTCGGACGCGGCTGGTAGCCCTTGGAGCGCTGGATGTGGATGAGCTTCGTTTTCGCCGAGATGGCGGCGCGGATGGCGGGAAGATCAAAGCTGCCGTCGTCGAGCAGATCGACCTGCCGGTAGCTTACGCCGTATTCGGCGAGCGAGCAGGGCGAGGGGCGGATGCCGATGACCTCCTCGAGCGTATCGTAGGGCTTGCCGGAGATGGCGAGCAGCTCGTCGCCGGGCAGCAGATTCGCGCTCAGCGCGACGGCGAGCGCATGGGTGCCGCAGGTGATCTGCGGGCGAACCAGCGCGGCCTCGGTGTGGAAGGCGTCGGCGTAGACGCGCTCTAAATTGTCGCGGCCCTCGTCGTCGTAGCCGTAGCCGGTCGAGGCGGCGAAGTGCGTGGCGTTGACGCGGTTCTTCTGCATCGCGGCGAGCACCTTCGCCTGATTGATCTCCGCGCGCGCGGAGATCTCCGCGAAGCGGGGGCGGAGCGTTTCGAGTATTTTTTCGCCGTAGGCGAGGACCTCCCCGCTCACGCCGAGGGTCTTATAAATTTCAGCCGCTGTCATATCAAGGCTCCTTTTTCAATGTATCGGGAAACTGCACGCCGTTGCACCTGAGGACGAAGCGCAGCGGGTAGTCGCGGTCGAGGTAGTTTTTCTCGAACCACACATAGGTCGCGACAGGGAGCTGGCGCAGCTCGGGGGCCTCGCAGCGCAGGGCGTCGAAGGTCATGCGGTCGCCGGAGAGCAGCGCCGCCGCGACGTCCATCTGCCCCTCCGCGCGCAGACGGTCGAGGCAGGCGTCCAGAATGACGGCGCAGGCGCGTTCCTCGTCCGTCTCGGCGTAGTCCTCGCGGTGGGCGAGCCAGTAGAGAAATTCATCGGGGTCGAGGTCGAGATGCGTCGTGACCTGCGAGAGCTTGTAGAAGCCCGCGCGGTCGTTCGCCTTGAGCACATCGATGAGGTAGGCGATGAGGTTTTCGTCGAGCATCAGGCAGTCGCAGAACACCTCGAAGGCGTGCTTGCCCGCGTCGGGATCGGGGGCCGGCTCGTCCGCCTCCCCGGCGGGAGCGGGCGGCTCCTCCGGCTGCGGCGCGCCGCCGAGCGCCATGCGCGCGAAGAGCGCGCGGGCGAAGTCCTCCTCATGGAAGCCGTCTAACAGACCGTCCGGCAGCGCGTCGCCCGCCGCGCGGGCGCAGCGGCGCACGAAGTCCGGCACGCTGACGTTTTTCAGCGCGGCCTGCAGGCTCATCGCGCGCTCCTCGGGCGTTTCGCCGCTGAGGGCAATGCCCTCGGGCGTGGCAAGCGTACCCTCGCACAGCGCGTTCATATACTTGAGGTAATAATCGCAAAGCTCCATCGTGATGCTCCCAAATTTCAAAAGTGAATACAATGTATCATACCGCGCGGGAAAAAGCAAGGGCCGCGCTTGCAAGGAGCGGACGGATGTGGTAAAATCAAAATGATCTCACAATACGTGAGGAGAGAAAGAAAGGAGGAAACAGGCATGAAGCACAAGCGGAGCCTTGAGGCGCTGATCGTCGGCTTTGTGCTGACCATTGCGGTCAGCTTTTTCAGCACGAAGATAGCGGGAGCTGTGCTCGCTGTGTCGCTTATTCAAATGTTTCTCTTTTACCGCTGCCCACACTGCGGGTACGGGCTTTACAATGTCTGCGGCATAATGCCGAGCTGCTGCCCCAACTGCGGCGAGGATCTGTAAAGCGAAGCCTGCCGCATCCGCGTGAAGGGAGTGTGAGCCATGCGTAGGACCCGCCGCAGCGGCGGATTTTTCCTCTGTCTGCTGCTCAATCTGCTGCTGAATTGGGAGGGGGCGATCCCTGCGGCGCTCCTGCTTGCGCTGCACCGTTGGCGCGGCTGGCCGCTTTGGTGGGCGGGGCTCGCGCTCGCGCTCTGGATCGGCGGGCTGATCGTTTGGATGCTCGTCCTCGGCTGGGCGAGCGACTGTGGCAGCTGCCGCGACGAGCCGCGGGAGAACAAAAATCCCTACTCCTCTAAGCAGTACCCGAACAGCGGGTCTGCGGCGGACAAAAAGAAGGAATAGACAGAACGAAGAAATGCGCGAGCGTCACCGCTCGCGCATTTGCTCAAAGAGGGCAAGATTCTTCCGCAGCCGCTCCTCATTCGGCGCAAGCGCGACGGCCTCGCGGCAGGCGGCAGCGGCGCTTTCCGCGTCGCCGAGGTGAGCGTAGGCGAGCGAGAGCAGGTCGTAGGGGAGACTTCCCCAGGCGTCCGCCTCGCAGATGTAGGTGCGCGGGCGTTCGGTGATGGCAAGCGCGGCGCGCAGCACATCGACCAGCCCGTACCAGCGCTCTTGCGCGTAGAGGAGCTGCGCGTAGTCCATGTACGGCTCGCGCAGGTGCGGAGCCTCCGCGACGGCGCGGTGCAGCCAGCGCTCCGCCGAATCGTCCTGTTCAAGCGCGCGCAGGCAGCGGGCAATGTAGCGCATCGACGCGCAGCGTTCGTCCGCCCAGACGGCGGAGGGCAGCGTCAGGTGCCGCGCGAGCGTTTCAATGGCCTTCTGCCACTCGCCGCGGAACATATACTCCCGCCCGAGGTAGTGGCAGTTTCGGTCGTTCTGCGGGTCCTCCCGCACGGCCAGCTCCAGCAGCGGCAGGTATTGCCCGCGGGACTTCGTTTCGTCTGGGTGATGGTCGAGCTGCACGCCGGCCGCGTCCACGAAGCGCTCCGCGCCCTCGCTGGTGTAGGCAAGCGTCTCATGCACCGGACTTGCCCAGCGGTAGCAGCCGTTTTTGTGAATTTTATCCGCCCAGAACACCATGCCCTCGCTGCCGTCGGGGCGGAAGCTCCAGGTGTAACGGTAGCGGGCGCGGGTGGTGTCCGGCTGCCATGCGCGCTCCAGCGCGGCGCGCCAGCCGGGGTGGAACTGCTCGTCGAGATCGATGGCGCAGCAGATGTCCGCGTCGGCGGGAATGAGCCCCAGCGACTCGTTCCGCGCCGTGTCGAAGCGCCACGGCGAGACGACCGTCTCGCCCACAATGGCTCCACGTGCGCGCAGACGCTCCACGGTGTCGTCGCTTGAACCGGTGTCGAGCACGCAGACATAGTCGGCCTCGGACATTGAGTCCATGAAGCGGTCAACGAACTGCGACTCATTTTTGCAGATGGCGTAAACGCATACCTTCAAAGCGAATATCCCTCCCATGCTATGTAGGCGGCGCGGAATTTCCGCGCCGCGTTGCTTTGCTTCTCTCAGGTGGCGAGCAGACCCGCCGCGCGCAGACTGGCGAGCAGCGCGTTGAGCTGAGCCGCCGTGTTGCCGGGATCGGTGGTGTCTGCGACCGCCGCCGCGGGACTGATCGTCGCCGCAGGGCCGGTGGGGCCGACAGGCCCCTGCGGACCGTCAGCACCGACAGGACCCTGCGGGCCGGTAGGCCCGGTGGGTCCGATGGGACCGGCAGGACCGACAGCACCGGCGGGGCCAGCAGCGCCGGTCACGCCGGCGGGACCCTGCGCCCCCTGTGCGCCCTGCGGACCCTGCGGGCCGGCAGGACCCGTGGGACCCTGTGCTCCCTGCGCGCCCGCCGGACCGGCAGGACCCTGCGGGCCTTGCAGACCCTGCACGCCCTGCGGCCCCGTGGGACCGATGGGACCGGGAACGCCCTGAATGCCCTGCACGCCCTGCGGACCGGTCGGCCCGATCACGCCGTAGGGCGGATACGGGGGCGGCGGACACAGAGGCGGGCAAGGACGCGGGCAGCACTGCTGGTCGCAGCTGCAGCTGCTGCCGCAATTACCCTGATAACGATTGATAGCGATCACCCTCCTTGATTTTTCGGCGGTGCGCCGCCGAAGCGCAGACGATACGCCTGCGTTTCAGTCTATGCGCGAGGACGCAAAAGGGTCCCGCCGCGTACGCGGCGGGACCCTTCGGGAAACGGTATTTCCTTGTGCGCGAGGCTTACAGCGCGGCGCGGAGCGCCTCCACGCGGTCGCACTTTTCCCACGCGACGCCCAGCTCCTCACGGCCCATGTGACCGTAGGCGGCGAGCTGACGGTAGATCGGGCGGCGCAGGTCAAGGTCGCGGATGATGGCGGTCGGGCGCAGGTCAAAGACCTTCTCGACGGCCTCCTCGAGCTTCGTGTCGGCGACCGTGCCGGTGCCGAAGGTCTCGACGAGCACGCTCACGGGATGCGCTACGCCGATGGCGTAGGCGAGCTGCACCTGGCACTTCGACGCAAGACCGGCAGCCACGATGTTCTTGGCGATCCAGCGCGCGGCGTAGGCGGCGGAACGGTCCACCTTCGTCGGGTCCTTGCCGGAGAAGCAGCCGCCGCCGTGCGGGGCGCTGCCGCCGTAGGTATCGACGATGATCTTGCGGCCCGTCAGACCGCTGTCGCCCTGCGGGCCGCCGATGACGAAGCGGCCGGTCGGGTTGACATAAATTTTCGTTTCGCTGTCGAGCAGGCCCGCGGGGATGGTGGGCTTGATGACCAGCTCGATCATATCGCGGCGGATGGTCTCCAGTTCCGCCTCAGGCGCGTGCTGCGTGGAGACGACCACGGTGTCGATACGCTTGGGCTTGCCGGCCTCGTCGTATTCGACCGTGACCTGCGTCTTGCCGTCGGGACGCAGATAGTCCACAAGACCCTGCTTGCGCACCTCGGTCAGGCGCTTGGCCATCTTGTGCGAGAGTGAGATGGCCAGCGGCATCAGCTCCGGCGTTTCGTCGCAGGCGTAGCCGAACATCATGCCCTGGTCACCCGCGCCGTTGTCGAGGTCGCTCGCGCCGCTTTCCTTGTTCTCATAGGAGTTATCGACGCCCATGGCGATGTCGCCGCTCTGCTCGTCGATGTTGGTGATGATGCCGCAGGTGTCGCAGTCGAAGCCGTATTTCGCGCGGTCGTAGCCGATCGAGCGGATGACCTCGCGCGCGATCTTGGGGATGTCAACGTAGCAGCTCGTCGTGATCTCGCCCATGATGTGGACAAGGCCGGTGGAGACGGTCGTCTCGCAGGCGACGCGGCCGTTGGGGTCCTTTTCCAGAATGGCGTCGAGCACCGCGTCGGAGATCTGATCGCAGATCTTGTCGGGATGCCCTTCGGTGACGGACTCGGAGGTGAATAAACGCTTTGCCATGATTCTTCTTTCCTTTCTTTTCTCGCGGGAGCACAAAAAAAGCGCTCGGCCGAATCGGTCGAGTGCGAAAACTTTTTGCTTTCCCTCATCTTTCGATTCGTTCGACGGATTTGGCACCTTGCGCTGCAGGTTGCCGTGGTATCATCGGGCCGTTCCCTCCACCACTCTTGATGAAGTATGAACTTGTCTGGTATTTGCTGAAATTATTCTACCCGGATTCCCATGTGATGTCAACAGATATTTCAAGAATTTGTGCAAATGCTTGACTTTGCCCTTTCTTATGCTACAATAGCCACAGCAAGAAATGCGAGAGTCATCGGAGGACCTGCGGCCGCAGCCGCAGCGGTCGAGAAGATGTCGGATGCGTCCGGTCAAAAAAGGGACCGGATTTTTTTTGCTCATTTTCAAGAGGGGAGAGAGTGTCATGGTATTCAGCAGCGCCAGCTTTCTGATCTTTTTCCTGCCGTGCCTGCTTGTCCTGTATTTCCTTGTGCCGCGGCGCTGCCGCTATCTGAGAAACCTTATCCTGCTGGCCTTTTCGCTGGCGTTTTATGCCTGCGGCGGGCCGAAATTTCTGTTGCTCATGCTGCTCTCCATTGTCATCAACTACGTCGGCGGGCTGCTGGCGGGGCCGGCGCACCGCCCAAGGACGCGGCGGCTCGGCATGACGCTTGCCGTGGTGCTGGGGCTTGCGCTGCTGGGCTGGTTCAAGTACGCGGGCTTCTTCGGTGAGATGCTCCACGCTCTGCTGCCGGTCGTTCCGGTGCCGCAGGTAACGCTGCCCATCGGCATCTCCTTCTTCACCTTTCAGGGCCTGAGCTACGTCATCGACGTGTACCGCGGCGACGCCGCGGTGCAGCGCGATCCGCTCAAGCTTGCGCTCTACATCGCCTTCTTTCCGCAGCTCGTCGCCGGTCCCATCGTGCGCTACACCACCGTCGCGGAGGAGATCGACGAGCGGCATGAGTCCGTCTCCGAATTCTCCGCCGGCGCGGTGCGCTTCCTCTTTGGCCTCGGCAAGAAGATGCTGCTGGCGAACGCCGTGGCGCGGATCGCGGATGCGGCCTTTGCCGCCGTTATGCCCTCGGTGCTCTTCGCGTGGCTGGGCGCGGTGGCGTACACCTTCCAGATCTACTTCGATTTTTCTGCCTATTCCGATATGGCCATCGGCCTCGGGCGAATGTTCGGCTTCCACTTTTTGGAGAATTTCAATTACCCCTATGTCGCGCGGAGCGTCACGGAGTTCTGGCGGCGCTGGCACATTTCACTTTCCACCTGGTTCCGCGACTATGTGTATATCCCGCTCGGCGGCAACCGCTGCTCGAGGGCGCGCAATGTGTGGAACCTCTTCGTCGTCTGGTTCCTGACCGGAATGTGGCACGGCGCGAGCTGGAATTTCATCGCCTGGGGGCTTTGGTTCTTTGTGCTGCTCGTGGGGGAAAAGCTCCTTTGGGGCAAGGCTCTGGAGCGTCTGCCGTCGCTCGTGCGCCACGCCTACGCGATGGTGCTGGTCGTATTCAGCTGGGTGCTCTTCCGCGCCGAGACGCTCACGGCTGCGGCGGCTTACTTCGCCGCCATGTTCGGCAGCAGCGGCGTGTGGTGCGGCAGCCGCGTCGTCTATTACGCGCTGGAGTTCTGGCCGGAGCTGCTGTGCTGCTGCATCGCCGCGCTGCCGGTGAAGCAATGGCTGGAGACGGCGCTTCAAAAGCGGGACGCCGCGCCCGCCCGCACCGTGCTGACGTGGGGCCCGAAGCTCGCGGCGATGGCGCTGCTGGCGTGCTCATACTGCAAGCTCGTTACGGGATCGTTCAATCCCTTCATCTACTTCCGGTTCTGAGAGGAGGCGCCGCTATGAAAAAATTCAGCGAGTGGGTGATGGCCCTGCTCTTTTCCGGCACGCTCCTGGTCCTGATGGCCGCGACCATCCTGCTGCCGAAGGAGCGCTACTCCTACTACGAGAACCGCAACCTCTCCGCCTTCCCTGAGATCAGCGTCGAGAGCGTCGCAAACGGTAAGGTCTTCGGCGAGCTGGAGACCATGTTCTGCGACTACGCCGCCTGGCGCACCGCCGCGCTCCGCGCGGTGACCTGGTGCGACCTGAACCTTTTCCACCGCCCCGTGGTGAACGAGGTCGTCGTCACGCCCGACGCGCTGCTCGAGGAGCTCTACACCATGCCCGACACCGCCGAGGATATCGTGCGCGAGGCCGACACCGTGGCGGCGGACAACGCCGCGCTGCGCGATCAGATCGAGGCTTACGGGGGATACTATTGCTATCTCGCCGTGCCCTGCCAGTACGCCTACTACGAGGACGCATATCCCGCCTACCTCGAAAACCGCGCCGCCTACACCGCCACGGAGCGCGCGGCGCTCCGCGAGGCCATGGAGGCGCGGGGCATCGCCTATGTGGACATGGGCGAGATCTTTGACGCCGAGGGCCATCTGCCGGAGTTCAGCTCAAAGGTGGACAACCACTACGGCCTGCGCGGCGCGTATGTGACCTACCGCGCGGCGGCGGAGCGGCTCGCGGCGGACGGCTGCGCGCTCCGCGTCCCCGAGGAGGGAACGGAGGTGACCTTCTCCGCGCTGCCCAATCCCTACATGGGCTCGCGCACGCGCAAGCTGCTCGGCCTGCGCGGCAGCGATGAAAAGCTCCTCACGGCCTCGTTCGCCGAGGACATCCCCTTCACCCGCTTCGATAACGGCGCGGCGGCGGAGGCCACGGTCTACGCGCTTCCGGGCAGCGACGCCGAGCCGCTGACCTACGGCCTCTACATGGGCGGCGACATTGCTGAGACGGTCATCCGAACCGACCGCCCCGAGCTTCCCAACGCCCTGATCTTCGGCGACAGCTTCACCAATCCGGTGGAGTGCCTTGCCTACTACAGCTTCAACGAGCTGCGCTCGGTCGACCTGCGCCACTACACGGTGCAGAGCCTGAGCGACTACATCGCGGCCTATCAGCCCGACGTGGTGCTGTGTGTCCGCGACTATCAGAGTCTTCTCCTGCGGGAGTTCAACGGAGATTTCTTCAGTTAACTGCCGCAAAAGCCGGACAGAAAGGAGGCGGAACGCCTTGCGGATCACGCTTTCCGACCACTTTACCTACCAAAAGCTTCTGCGCTTCACGATGCCCAGCATCGTCATGATGATCATCACCTCGGTCTACAGCATCGTGGACGGCTTCTTTGTCTCCAACTGCGTGGGCAAGAACGCCTTCGCCGCGCTCAACCTCATCTTCCCCGTGCTCATGGCGCTCTCCGCCTTCGGCTTCATGGTCGGCACCGGCGGCAGCGCCCTCATCGCCAAGACCCTCGGCGAGGGAAAGACGAAGGAGGCGAACAGCATCTTCTCGATGCTCGTCGCGATCCTGGCGGTCGGCGGCGCGGTGCTCGCCGCGGTCTTCTTCGTGTTCATCCGGCCGATCTCCTATGCCGTCGGCGCGACGGAGCTGACCATCGACGACTGCGTGCTCTATGGGCGCATCCTGCTCGTCTCGCTGCCGCTCTTCATGCTGCAAAACAGCTTTCAGAGCTTCCTTGCCACGGCGGAAAAGCCGGGCTTCGGGCTGAAGGTGACGGTGTTCGCGGGCTTGACGAACGTGGTGCTCGACTTCCTGCTCGTCTATGTCTTTCCGTTCGGCCTTGCGGGCGCGGCGCTCGCTACCGCCCTTTCGCAGGCGGTCGGCGCGGCCATTCCGCTCGCCTACTTCCTGCGCGAGAACGACACGCCGCTGCGGCTCGGACGGCCGTGCTTTGACCTGCGTGCGCTTTGGCGGGCCTGCTGTAACGGCTCGAGCGAGATGGTGAGCAATCTCTCCGGCTCGCTCGTCGGCATTCTCTACAACATTCAGCTCATGGCCATCGCGCAGGAGGACGGCGTGAGCGCCTACGGCGTTCTGATGTACGTCGACTTCATCTTCAAGGCATTTTTCTTCGGCTATTCCATCGCCGTCACGCCGGTCGTCGGCTACCACTACGGCGCACAAAACCATGCGGAGCTCAAAAGCCTCCTGCGCAAGAGCCTGATCATCACTGCACTCGTGAGCCTCGTCATGACCGGCGCTTCCGTGACCCTTGCCGGTCCCATCGCCGACCTCTTTGTGGGCTACGACGCGGCGCTGCACGATATGACGGTCAACGCCCTGCGCGTCTACTCCGTCTCGTTCCTCGTCTTCGGCTTCAACATTTTCGGCTCGGCGTTCTTCACCGGGTTGAACGACGGCACGGACAGCGCGCTCATTTCATTCCTGCGGACGCTGGTGTTTCAGGTCGCGGCGATCTTGCTGCTGCCGAGGTGGCTGGACATCAACGGCATCTGGCTCGCCGTCACCGCCGCGGAATCGCTCACGCTGCTCGTCACCGTTTCGCTCCTTGCCGCGAAGCGGAGAAAATATCACTACTGAGCCGAAAAATTCCCGCCGCGCGGCGGGAATTTTCGCGGAATTTATAATTTGGTAATGACTTTTTCCGCCGCATAGGGTACAATGCAGGATAAGCTATTTTCATGATCGGAGGGATCGACCTTGAATTCTCTGCGCCGCCGCATCGACCGCTTCTGCGTGCTGCATCCGAACTTCGGCATTCCGAACCTGATGCTCTACATCGTCATCGGCAACATCGCCTTCTATCTGCTCTCCCTGTTCTCCACGCTTGACGGAGGCTCCTTTTACTCCATTCTCAGCTTCAGCTGGGCGGGCCTCAAGCAGGGGCAGCTCTGGCGGCTGCTGTCCTTCAGCTTTCTGCCGATGACCACCAGCCCCTTCTGGCTGCTGGTGAGCTGCTATTTCTATTACTGGATCGGCTCGACGCTCGAGCGTGAGTGGGGCACGGCGAAGTTCACCATCTACTACCTCAGCGGCGTGCTCCTCACGGCGCTCGGCGCGACCATCACGAGCCTGATCACCGGGTACGACTGGCAGGTGGCGGGCGCGGAGTATGTGAACCTTGCGATGTTCTTCGCCTTTGCCACGCTCTATCCCGACGCGCAGGTGCTGCTGTTCTTCTTCATTCCGGTCAAGATCAAGTGGATGGCCATTCTGGACGCGTGCTACTTCGCGTACATCATCTTCTTCTGCGCCGCCTCCCGCTATTGGATCGGCGTGGTGCTGCCGCTCGTGGCGCTGCTGAACTTCTTTGTGTTCTTCGCGCCGGAGCTGGGGCGCTTTGCCAAGCGGGAGCAGACGCGGACCAAGCAGGCGGCGCACTTCCACAACGCCGTCCGCCAGACGCAGCGCGAGCAGCAGAGCCAGGGCTACCGCCACAAGTGCGCGGTCTGCGGCCGCACCGATGTCACAAATCCGGAGCTGCAGTTCCGCTACTGCTCGAAGTGCGCGGGCTACCACTGCTTCTGCTCCGACCACATTTTCAACCACGTCCACTTCACGGACGAGAATCCCTGAGGAGGCATTGTTATGGCATTGACCAGAGAGCAGGCATGGGAGCTGCTCAACGAGTACAACAAGGGTGAATTTCATCTCAAGCACGGCCAGATCGTCGGCGACGTGATGCGCTGGTACGCAATAGAGCTGGGCTACGGCGACGAGGCCGACTTCTGGGAGACCGTGGGTCTCCTGCACGACCTTGACTTTGAGATGTATCCCGACGAACACTGCATCAAATCGCAGGAGATCATGCGGGAAAAGGGACTGGATGAGCGCCTGATCCGCGCGACCGCCAGCCATGGCTACGGCCTGCATTTCGACGGCCTGCCCGAGCCGCAGCACGAGATGGAGAAGGTCCTCTTCGCCACCGACGAGCTGACCGGCCTCATCGGCGCGGTCGCCCTCATGCGCCCGAGCAAGAGCGTGGACGACCTTGAGGTCAAGTCCGTCAAGAAGAAGTACAAGGACAAGAAGTTCGCCGCCGGCTGCTCGCGCGAGGTCATTGAGCGCGGCGCGGAGATGCTTGGCTGGGATCTCGATACCCTCATCGAGCGCACCATCCTCGCCATGCGCGCGAGCGAGCACGTCGATTGAAACGAAAAAAAGCGGAGACCGCAGTGCACTGCGGTCTCCGCTTTTTTTATGCGCTTTTTCAGTAGGGGCAGGGGAACGCGGAAAATACCGCGTGGCGGTTCATCGTGGTAAAGGGGTAGCCGTAATAAGTCTCGCTTCCGGGAACAGGCACAAAATCGCCGGTTTCGTCATTCCATTCCCGACGGGTGATGGTCTGCATGATCTCGCCGGCATCGCCGTTCCACGCGACCAGATAGCTCTCGGTGTCGATGGTGATGTCGCTGCCACGGTCGGCCCACGCCGCGTAGAGCGCGCCGTCGGACTCCACAAAGCGGCCTGTGGCGAGCCATTCGTCGGCAAGCTCCGCGCTGACGTGCTCGCACAGCAGCGCGCGCAGCTCGTCGAGCGTGTTCACGTCGCCCAGCGTGACGCGGGCGAGGGGAAGACCGTCCACCGTGATGCCGGGCGCGCCGCTGTCCACGGGCGGGGTGGTCATGTTGAACCACGACCAGAGGGTCTTCGTGGTGTAATAATCTGCGACGATGATCTCGTCCTGCGGCACATTGAGCAGAGACTGTGTGTGGCTGTCGAGCGCGTTGTAGAAGCGGCTGTAGGGGATCTCGAATTTCTGCGCCGAGGCGGCATAGGGCGCGATGACGGCGGGGTCAAAGGTGATGGTCATGCCCTTGTCGTTGAAATAGAAGCTCGCGTTGGCGGCAAGGTCGAAGATGTAGGAGGCGTAGTCCTCGAAGTAATACTCGCTCAGCCCCTGCGCGTCGATCTGCTCCAGAACCGCCATCGCCAGCGTGTGCGTCAGCGATTCGCCGAGGGCGCTGTCGGACGAGGGCTGCGCGTCCAGACCGTCGAGCGTCAGAAATTCGCCGGTCGTCAGGTCAAAGCTCCAGGCTTGGATGCTCTCCCAGCCGTGTGCGCCGCCGTAGTTGGAGTAACCCCCGCCCCAGACGCTCACAAGACCGCTGAACTGGCAGATGTCGTCCACGATCAGCTCGTCGGCGTAGTTCGCCCAGTAGGCGCGCTGTTCGGCATCAAGGCTGTCGTAATGCTCCCGCGCCATTGCCAGCGCCTCCTGCACGGAGGCGTCCAGCGCGTCCGCGGCGCGCTGCATCTCGGCGTTGAAGGCAAGCGCCGCGGCGTATTCCTGCGGGACGTCGACCGCCGCATTGCTGACCGGCGGCGTATAGACCTCGTCGGCAGACGTGCGGACCTCAAGCTGCGGCAGATCGTATTTTTCGATCAGCAGCACCGTGCCGTCGTCGGCCTTGTACTCGACTTCCTTTGTCAGGTGTTCCTCGGTAAAGACGACGCGCAGCTCGTCCTTTGCCGGTTCGTCGGGCTTGTCCGGCTCGACCTTGACGGCGCAGGCACCGAGTGACAGCGCCAGCGAGAGCGCGAGCAGGGTGGAAAGTAGTTTTCTCATGCGGTGTCTCCTTTCTGAAAGAGGGGGGAGGTCACAGAATGACCGGGTCGGTCATCCATGCGCTGCCGGGCCTCGCCGCGGCGAGGTCGGGATAGGCGAGGACGTATTGCTCCTCCGCGCGGGCGGTGAGGGCAAAGAGCCGCTGCGCGCCCGCGTCGAGCCGCCGAACCTGTGCGCTTTTTGTGAGGATCGGCGCGGCGGCGGTCGTTTTCATCGTTTTGAGCACCTCGCGCCCGCGCGCATTGCACGCCAGCACGCGCAGGTAGGGCACGCGCTGCGGGATATCCTCCGGCGTGACGCCGAGATAGACAGCAAGCAGCAGCCGCCGCAGCCGCGCGTAGGCGTAGCGCTTGGACTTCGCCGCGGCGAGGATGCCGTCGATCGTCGTCTCGCGCTGCACAGCGTCGTAGAAGCGGTGGTAAAGCCCCTCGCCGCCGCCGTCGAAGGGGGCGAAGTCCTCCTCGCGCATCGCGCGCAGACGGGCGAGGATCGCACGCTCGGCGTTCGCCATCGTCACCGGCGCACGGCCCGCCGCGCACTCGCGCGCGCAGATCGCCGCGCTCTCCGGCGTGAGAAATTCGTCGGCGCTCCCGCCGTTTATGAGCAGTTCACGAATGTGGCTCGCGGAGGCGAAGCTCTCTGCCGCACCGCCGTCGTGCCCGACGCCCCTTCGCGGCAGCGCCAGCGGCATCAGCGCGGCGGCCTGCCGCGCGATGGCCTTGCAGTATTCCACGCCCAGAATGTCGTTCGGCTGCGCGAGGACGGCGGCCTTCTCGCCGAGCAGCTTGCGTGCGGCGGCTTCGCGCGCTGCGGCGAAGGAGACGCCCTCCTGTAAGCCCTGACGCAGATACGCGGCAAAGGACTCCGATTCGAGCGCCGCCGCCACGGCTTTCAGCGTTTCCGTGTCGCCGCACTCGCTGCCGAAGACTAGCGTGTCCACCGCGCCGGTCGCCGCCAGCACGCCCACGCCGCCCGCGGCGAAGCCCTCGGCGGACGCGATCGCCCACGGCAGCGGCAGCTCGAGCACGAGGTCGGCGCCGCCGCACACGGCGGCCTCCGCGCGTGCGTGCGTCCGCATGACGGCAAAATCGCCCCGCTGGACGAAGCTGCCGCTCATGGCGCAGACGACGGCGGTCTCCGCGCCGAGACGGCGGCGCAGCTCGCCGAGCTGCCAGGCGTGGCCGCGATGGAATGGATTATACTCACTTATGATACCAGCAGTCCGCATAAAAATCATCTCAAAATGGTTACAATTTTGGCTCCCGCAAAAAAATTTATGGTTGTCATCACGGAAATTTTTGCTATAATAAAAGGCGTATGTATTGGTCCGTCGGACAAATTCCCGCAATTCCCATCTCTATCTTACCTGAAATTGGGGCACATTGCAAGACGCCGCCCCCTGGAAAACGGAGGAAACAACATGAATGTTCTGGTCATCAACGCAGGAAGCTCTTCCCTGAAGTATCAGCTTCTCAATCCCGCCACCGGCGCGCTGCTCGCCAAGGGCCTTTGCGAGCGCATCGGCATCGACGGCAAGTTCACCTACAAGCCCCAGCTCGAGGGCAAGGAGGCCATCAAGGCCGCCGACGTCGCCATGCCCACCCACAACGAAGCCATCGCGGCTGTTCTGAAAGCCCTCGTGGACGAGAAGAACGGCGTCATCGGCTCCATGAAGGAGATCGACGCAGTCGGGCACCGCGTGGTCCACGGCGGCGAGAAGTTCGCCAAGTCCGTCGTCATCACCGACGAGGTCATGGCCGCCATCGAGGAGTGCAATCCCCTCGCGCCCCTGCACAACCCCGCCAACATCATCGGCATCAAGGCCTGCCAGCAGCTCATGCCCGGCGTGCCCATGGTCGCCGTGTTCGACACCGCCTTCCATCAGACGATGCCTCCCGTGGCCTACACCTATGCCATTCCCTATGAGTATTACGAGAACGACAAGGTCCGCCGCTACGGCTTCCACGGCACCAGCCACAAGTATGTGGCCTCCCGCGCCGCCGATATGCTCGGCAAGCCCATCGAGAGCCTGAAGCTCATCTCCTGCCACCTCGGCAACGGCTCCTCCGTCACCGCTGTGGACGGCGGCAAGAGCGTGGAGACCTCCATGGGCTTTACGCCCCTCGCCGGCCTGCCCATGGGCACCCGCGCGGGCGACATCGACGCCGGCATTCTGGAGTACCTGATGAACAAGTACGGCTACTCCATCGGTGAGATGCTGAACATCCTCAACAAGAAGTCCGGCATGGAGGGCATCTCCGGCGTTTCCTCCGACTTCCGCGATCTGGAGGAGGGCGCTGAGAAGGGCAACGAGCGCTGCGCGCTCGCCCGCGAGAAGTTCGCCTACGAGGTCAAGAAGCTCATCGGCGCGTATGCCGCCGTCATGGGCGGCGTGGACGCCATCATCTTCACCGCCGGTGTCGGCGAGAACGACGCGCTCGAGCGTATGCAGATCGCGTCCGGTCTGGAGTACATGGGCGTGAAGATGGACGAGGACGCCAACAACGTCCGCGGCGAGGAGCGCGTGATCTCCGCCACGGATTCCAAGGTCAAGGTCCTGCTCATCCCCACCAACGAAGAGCTGATGATCGCCATGGATACCGCATCCCTCGTCGGCTGAGGCAAAAAGCAAGCGGAATAAAAGGAAGCAGATGCAAAGCATCTGCTTCCTTTTTGCGTTATTCCATGGTCTCCGGCTGCGCTCTGTCCCACGGGAGCGGGAGCCTCTGCACAAGCCCGATGAGCTGGCCCGAAATGAGCACGGTCAGCAGCGAGTAGCCGATGCGCCGCAATGGGATATAGGTCAGCGACAGGCCGAGCACCACCAGGTCGGTGGAGAGATAGGCCCATTGGATGCCCATGCCCGTGACGTGCGCGATGCACATGGCGAGTGCGTCGTCGCCGCCGGAGGCGCCGCCCGCGCGCACGGAAAGTCCTGCGCCGACGCCGACGAACAACGCGCCGACCACGGCGGCGAGCAGCGGCATTTCGGCCAGCTGCGGCCAGAGCGGCGGGAACAGCTCGTAGAGCTTGTAGGGCAGCGAGAAGCCCACGGTCGCGATGAGCGAGTAGGCAATGAAGCTGCGGCCCAGCAGCCGCCAGCCCCAGCCGTAGCACAGCAGGTTCAGCACAAAGCCGGAGACAGCGGGGGAGAGGGAAAACCAATGGTCGAGCAGCAGCGTCGCGCCGAGCACGCCGCCCTCGGTGATGCCGGAGACGGAGTGGACGTGGTAGAGACCGAACGCCAGAAACGCGCTGGAGAAAAACGCCATGCAGCAGCGCCAGCGCTCCAGGCCGCGCACGGTGGCGCGGCACTCGTTCCAGAGGCCGCGCAGGGAGGGGGAAGACAAGCTAAAACCTCGCGATCTGTTGTGGATTTGGCGGCTCAGGCGGTTGTTTCACGCACAAAGCCTTCGGGGTAAACGGTGAAGTCGTACACCGTGCCGTCCTCGGGGACGGCGAGAGAGCCGTCCCGTAAGCTGAGAAAGGGCTGGTAGATGATGGCTGTGCCGTCCGCGGCGGTGACGGTGACCTGCGTGTTCGGCATGATGTCGCTCTCGTTGGCGATGAGATACACCGGTGCAGCGCCGTTGCCGTGATAGAGAAGCTCGCCGGCCTCGGGCAGCTCCGCGCCCTCGGATCGTCTTGATAGACGCCACTTTGCGGCGCACAGCCTCAAGTTCTTCCTCAG
>OODG01000608.1_pt1 | contig 25770 bp, 23 predicted proteins | sample 1671621 | NCBI WGS metagenome assembly OODG01 (sample SAMN06348175, study PRJEB24527) | human gut metagenome | biome: human gut; feature: ankylosing spondylitis patient; material: feces | host: Homo sapiens | place: China | collected 2015-10 | reverse complement strand
CCACGGTGATGCGCTCGCGGACGCAGGCGTTGATGAGCTTCCACGGCGCCGCGCCCGTGATGCGGATCTCCGCGACGCCGCGCAGCAGCCGTTCGACGCGCCCTGTTTTCCCCTTACGCATATTCCACCGCGGCGATCCGCCCGGTCACGATCAGCGTATCCCGGTCCATGGCATGCAGCGTCAGCTCCGCGCCGAGAATACGCACTCTCAAGGACAGCAAGCCCATCCTGAACGGCGCAAACAAGGACAACTTCAACGACATGAACGAGATCGCCAAGGCGGCGGGCCTCGTTCTGGGCGTCAGCGGCACGGATCTGTCCGAGCTGCACGATACCGTTGCCGCACTCGAAAAGGCCGGCAACAAGAACCTCATTCTCGACGTGACCGCTCCCACCATCAAGGAGACGTTCGCAAACGCTGTGCTCGTCCGCCGCACCGCCATCAAGGACGGCGACCGCACGTTCGGCTATCCCTCCATTGTCAATCTGGGCGTTCTGTGCAACCATGACGAGCATCTTGAGACGGCTCTGGCCGCCATGTTCGTCGTCAAGTACGGCTCCATCATCGTCATGGACAAGGTCGGCTACGCTGAGGCGCTGCCGCTCTACGGCCTGCGCCAGAACATCTTCACCGACCCGCAGAAGCCGATGAAGGTCGCGCCCGGCATCTACCCGATCAACGGCGCAACGCCCGACGATCCCTGCGCGCTGACGGTCGACTTCGCGCTGACCTACTTCCTGGTCTCCGGCGAGCTCGAGCGTTCCAAGGTGCCCATCAACCTGCTCATCACCGACGCATCCGGCATGTCCGTTCTGACTGCGTGGGCCCGTCTGAACCGAGCCGTACGATACGACAGCCTTCTCTACTGCGTCGAGACCCTGATCGTAGCGGTCCAGACCCTGATAGTAGATCGAGGCGATGGGGCCCTTGGTGTTGCGGCAAACCTCCTTGGCAGCCTCTATGCCGTTCTTGTTGAGGGCGTCCTCGACCTTGGCGATGAACTTCTTTGAGTTGATGTTCGAGAAGGTGAGGAACAGGATACGCTCGATAGCTATCGCAAGACCGATAACCAAGCAGACGAGGATCGGGAGCATCCATGCCCAACCACCCTCGAGGAACTTCTGCATCAGAACTTGGTGCATGGTCTCGCCGGCGAGATCAGTCTCCGCATTTACGGCAGCCTCCTGTGCGAACGCGCTTACAGTGCCGAGTGAAGCTACGGCAACTGACAAAATCATAAAGAATTTTTTCATAGTTGTGTTTGAATAAAATTTAGTGTTCTGTTACTTGTTTGTTAGTTTTATGTTGTTAAAAATTCATTATGTCCGCATTTGGTCGCTGCCCGAGGCATTTGGCCGGGGTTCGGGCTTGTGTCCGTATCGTCAACGCCCATCCGGAGCCTTTTCCCGTCACGCTTCCTAACAATCTGTCTCTCACTCACTTGCGCCTCCAGCGACGGCTTCTGCGCCGAAAGCGTGCATTTTTTGCACACTTTACGAGCCGAAATATACGAATTATTTTTTATCCGCGCAACCTTGTTATAAAGTAAATTCACCCTTGACGGGGCGTGCCATGAGTTCGTGGCGGTAGTTGGGCGTAAGATTTTTGCCCATGACGTACATGAGTTTGGTTATGGCGGCCTCTGTCGTGATGTCGTATCCCGATATGACGCCTGCGGCGCGGAGCTGCTGCCCTGTCTCGTAGAGCTGCATCTCGACCGAGCCGCTGTCGCACTGGGTGACGTTGAGTACGGTGACTCCGCGTTCGACAGTCTGTCGCATGAGCTGCAGGAACCAGTCGTTCGTGGGGGCGTTCCCGGCGCCGTATGTTTCGAGGACGACGCCCTGCAGGCCCTCGGCCGAGAGCATTGCGCGCAGCATCTGTTCGCTTATTCCGGGGAATAGTTTGACTATTGCGACGCCGTCGGCGGCCATGCGGGCCACGCGCAGGGGCTCCACGACGGGGGGCGCGGGGGCTATGGCGCCGAAGTTGTAGGCTATCTTTACGCCGACCTCGGCCAGCAGCGGGTAGTTGTACGAACGGAAGGCGTCGAGCTCGCCGGCGCTGCACTTGTGCGTGCGGTTTCCGCGGTAGAGGCGGTTCTGGAAGAGCAGCGACACCTCGGGCACGACGGGGCGTCCGTCGATGCGGGCTCCGGCGATCTCGATGGCGGTGATGAGGTTCTCGCGGCCGTCGGTGCGCAGTACGCCTATTGGTATCTGGCTGCCGGTGAAGACCACGGGCTTGGCCAGATTCTCGAGCATGAAGCTCAGGGCCGAAGCGCTGTATGACATGGTGTCGGTGCCGTGCAGGATGACGAAGCCGTCGTAACGGTCGTAGTTGTCGCGTATGACGTCGGCCATGTCGCTCCAGTCCTCGGGGCGCACGTTCGACGAATCGATCAGTTTGGGCATCGTGTGCACCTCGATGTCGACATTGAGGCGGCGCAGCGAGGGGAACTCGTCGTATATTCCGCCGAAGTCGAAGGGCACGAGCGCACCCGTGGCGGCGTCGGTCTGCATGCCGATTGTGCCACCCGTGTAGATTATCAGAATCGAAGATCTCATGGTATTGTCTGTATGCCGTTTTTTGTTTGTTCTTGTCTGTTTTCCAATATTTTATCTATCTCCCCTTTCGTGCCGTATGGCGCTGGAGGCTACTCATTTGTGGGGCTGTTGCCGTCTTCGTCGAGCGCCTCGATAAGGAAACTCACGGGGCGGAAGCCGTCGTTGCACGATATCATGGCCGAGGCGGGGTTCTTCATCCAGCCGTCGTAGATGTCCCGTCCGCCGTGTGCGAGGGTCATGACGAATGGCGAGAGGGTCTGCCATGCACTCTCGCATAGCCCTTCGGGCTTCTGCCACCCCTCGCATACGAACACCTGCCCCTGCTGCATGTCGCATGGGTGTTCGATGGGGTTCTCGTAACGCTCCATAAGGTCGCTGTGGGAGACCTTGCGCATGACGGTTATGCGTACACGTTTCATATTGTCGGACGATATATGTTGTTGCAAATGTATTCGTTGGGCGGCTATTCCCGGGCGCCTGCCCGTGCTTGGCCCTGCGGCAGGAACATGCGGCGGGCATTCTCTGTTGTGACGGCGGCGACATGCTCCGGGTCGAGGCCCTTGATGCGGGCGACGGCCTCGCATACGTAGCGTACGTACGAAGATTCGTTTCGCTCGCCGCGATGGGGCACGGGTGTGAGGTAGGGGCAGTCGGTCTCCAGAACGATCTGCTCGAGAGGTATCTCGGCCACGGATGTGGAGATGACGCTCTTGCGGAAGGTGACGACGCCGCCTATGCCGAAGAGCCAGTCGCCGCAGTCGCGCAGACGGCGGAAGGTGTCGGCATCCTCCGAGAAGGCGTGCAGCACGCCTCGCAGACGCTCGCCGCGCTGCCGTGCGCGGTCACACTCCTCGCGCAGTATGTCGTACATGTCGTCCCATGCGGCGCGCGTATGTATGGCTACGGGGAGGTCAAGACTTGCGGCCAGACGGCATTGTGCGATGAATGCCTCGCGCTGCTCGGCGACAAAGTCGCGGCTCCAGTAGTAGTCGAGCCCGATCTCGCCCACGGCGCAGAATGTCAGCCCGCGGGGCGGCTCGGCGAGATACCGCTCCACCATCTGCAGCTCCTCGCGCCAGCGGGGGTTGTCGTTTACGGATGTGGGGTGCAGTCCCATCATGGGGTGGCACATCTCGGGCTCGGCTGCGGCCATCGTGAAGAGCCTCTCATGCGTGAGGAAGTCGATGGCGGGCAGCAGAAGGGTCCCGACGCCGGCGTCGCGGGCGCGTTGCAACGCCTCGGCGCGGTCGGCGTCGAACTCCTCGGCATAGAGGTGTGAGTGTGTGTCTGTCAGTTGCATAGATAGTTGTCGGGTAAAGTCTCCATCCACGCCAGCAGCTCGGCGCAGTCGGTCGCCTCGCCGCCGGCATGGTGGTGCGGCAGGGCGCGGCGTATGGTCTCGGCGCGGTCGGCGGCTCGCTCGGCGTCGCCCTCGACGAAACGCTCCCACGCGTATAGCTCCAGCGCATGGCTTATGTTGTATCGGGCGTCGGCTGTGACGTATGCCCTTACGCGGTCGGTGAATATGTTGCGTATGGATTGCAGGGGCCGTTGCAGCATCACCGCGACGAACATCCTGTCGACGGCGGTCTCGAGACGGTACAGCTCGATCATGTGCCCCTCGCGGAGGTGGAGCCTCAGCAGCAGGTCGTCAGCGGCGGCGAAGTCGCGGCGCTCGATTTGTCTCCAGACGTCGAACAAGGCAACCGATGTGTACATGTGGTTTGCGAGGTCGGCCCCTTGGGGTATGGCGAACCACTCGTCGGGCATGTCGCGCAGCAGCCGCCCGCGCGAATATTGCGCATTTACGGTGAGCTGTATCCACAGCATGCGCCTTATTTCGATGTCACGGCGCATCATGCGGGCATTGAGACCGTCGTTGGGCATGCCTCCCACACGTATCGGCAGACCGTTCATGGCGGCCGTGACGATACCCGTGAACAGGAACATCGATGCCGTGAATGCCGCCGCCGTATTCTGTATGCCGGTCGCGAGCAGCGCAGCGGCTGCCGCAGCGATAGTGAGGTTTGCCGCCGCGCCCCCCATGCAGTAGGCGCCGAGGGGCATGCGGTCGGCATCTTCTATGCGGCCGGTCGGGGGCTCGAGAAGACATTGCCCCGCCGTGCCGGCTATCGAGAAGCGTCCGAAGCGCAGACGGCTGCCGTCGCGGTAGAGGATAAGGCTCGCCACGCGGAATGATACGAAACGGTATCCCGATGCCAGCCCGCAGACGAGATGCCCGCCCTCGTGGATTATGATCTGCGCATACATTACGGCTACGAGGATCACCATCCCCGCAATCCAGTATACCATGAACATCCCGAGTCCGTTAGCCGTCATCCGTTCCGAGAAGAATACCCTGAGCGAGGGTACGATGACGATGCTCGCTATCATCATCGCGGCTATTATGATCCCGAATCCGATGCTGATGGCATAACCCTTGAGCCTTCGCACGAGGCTGCGCAGCGTGCGGCGCGGTGCAGCCTTGGCCGAGGGGCTCTTGAATGCGACCTGCGGTTGGGGAATACTCTGCTCCGATATCTTGACGGGTTGCGGCTCCGCCGAACATATATCCCGTCCGGTTTGTTCCTCCGCGGGAGGGGTAACCGTGGCGTCGCTTTCGCTGCCGCGGGGCGTATCTGTCAGTTCTTCATTCATAATGTCAAATCTTTACGTAGCGTTTTCCGGGCAGGCGGCGCACGGCTCCCGACAACTCGAGGTTCATGAGCAGCAGCGACAGCTCGCCTGCCTCAAGGCCGCTCGCCGCGAGCAGCGCCTCGGTCGGGAGGGGTTCGTCTCCGAAGAGAGCGAGCAGCCGCTGTTCCTCATCTGTCAGCGGGAGCGCCTCGCGCTGCGGCTCTGCGGGCGGCGTGCCCAGATCCCACATAAGCTCCGCCGCCATATCTTCGGCCGAGGCTACGAGCGCGGCCTTGCGGTTGCGTATCAGGGCGTTGGTGCCGCGCGAACGCATGTCCGTAGCGCGCCCGGGCACCGCCATCACCGTGCGTGAATAGCCGTCGGCGAGGGCGGCCGTTGTGAGTGACCCTCCAGCTTCGGGCGACTCCACGACGACAGTTGCGGCCGACATGGCGGCAATGAGACGGTTGCGCGGTATGTAGAGACGCCCGTTCTGGGGCGACTGCGAACTTAGCTCCGATACTATGGCTCCGCCTGCGGCGATGATCTCGGCGGCGAGCCTCCCGTGTGCGGGCGGTGTCACCTGCGGCAGGGCGCTGGCTATGAATGCGACGGTCGTCAAGCCCGCCTCGAGGGCGGCGCGGTGTGCGGCGGCATCTATGCCGAAGGCCAAGCCGCTGACAATGACCACGTCGGGGACTAACCTCGCCAACCCTCCGATGAGGGTGCCGCACATGGCCTGCCCGTATGCCGACATGTTCCTTGTGCCGACGAAGGCTATGGCCTGACGCCGCAGAGCCTCTGCTTGGCCGCATGCGTACAGCACGGGCGGATGGTCGGGCGTGAGCCGCATGAGCGGCGGATAACGCTCGTCCGACACCCCTATGGGGGTGATGCCGTTGCGGCGGCAGTATGCCATCTCGCGCTCGGCCTCGCGCATTCCGGCGCCCGCGGCTATGGCGCGTGCGGTGTGCTGGTTCAGTTCGGCGCGTTCCACAAGCTCCCCCGCCGAGGCTGAATATACGGCTTCGGCCGACCCGAAACACTCGACCAGATGTGCCGCACCCTTTGCCCCGAGCATCGGTACGAACGATATGGCTATGTCGTGTATTGTCATACTTTATATTTACACGTATCCTCTCAGCGGCTCCGCCTGCACCCGCCGGTCTCTCTGTATCTCTCTTCCTGCGCCGCCGGCCGCATTCAGTTTTGCGGCCGACTGTACACCTCTGCTTTACGACCAATGTCCTTTGGCGGCTGCCGTCATGCTTCTCACATTCCGAGCTGCATGTTCTGCGGCCTGCGTCCCGTATGTCTTGTGACGTTATGTCATTCAACCGTTTGCGGCCTTTTTGTATAGCCTTCCGCAAGTTGCGTCACAGCCGTATTTATATGGTGTGGTGACGTATGTGTCGGCCGGCATGTGTGCGGTTACCGTATCCCCGCGGAGGCGGACGGGCCTTATGCAGGGGTGTGGATACGGTGCAGGCGTGAGTGTCTACGGTCGAGTAAAAGTAATATTTTTCCGAAAAAGAGTCAAAGATTTGCCGAAGTTTTGGCAGATATATATTTTTTTGTATATTTGCAGGCCGAACATCCCCAACACCATGTTCCGCACCCACCCGAGGGGCCCTAATGAAGGGGAGAGCGAGGGGGGACTTGAAGCCGAGAGAGCGAGAGAGACTTGAGGCGGAGAGCGAGAGACCTGAGGTTGAGAGAGTGAGAGATATTTGAGGTCGAGAGGGCGTGAGGAACAGGGAGGAGAGGTAGAGAAGAGCGGACGCGCGAGAGACGATGCAGCCGCTTGTAGATGAGAGAGCGAGGGGAGGACGGCAAGATAATACGAATGGTCTGATGGCCGAGTGGCTAGGCAAAGGTCTGCAAAACCTTATACAGCGGTTCGAGTCCGCTTCAGACCTCAGAATGAAACACTTAACGATGTGTTGATCACGTTGTTAAGTGTTTTTGTTTTTGTCCGAAAGTCAGATTTACACAACATTTGTACAACGCAAATTACACCAACGTGGCAGCCTTTCAGTGAAGAGGCGTCGGACCTGTGGAACGGTGAGCCGGTAAAGATGCAGGCCCGTGAAACGGTGAAGATACAGGTTTGAGATCTATTTTGTCGCGCGCTGTGAATATAATGTGGATATATAACGCGCGCTGTGAATATAATGTGGATATATAATGTATATGAGCGGCGGTTTATATTTTTAGTCGGTCGTGATTGTATGCGGCGAGGTTTGAAATCTTCAGTATTTTCACATTATGCGGCGTGCGGCTCGGTGTCGAGGAGTGCGTAAGGGAGGGGTGATGCGGGAGTATTGGCGGCGCGGGCGTGTTGCCGCTTGTTGAAATCGAGAAGAGGATTGTGAGATATTCTTAATTGATACGAGACTATGAAAATGAACACGAAAGGAGCAGTAGACGTTCACTGCCACATGGTATTCCCATGTTATCTGGAGGCTATGCGCCGTGCCGGTGTCGATCCTCTCCGGGAGGATGGTTTCCCGACTCCCGACTGGTGGGATATCGAGAAACATTTCGCTATGATGGAGGCCTTGAACATCGGGCGTACGATACTTTCCCTCTCGTCGCCGCATCTCCATTTCGGAGACGACCGTGCTGCGTGCGAGCTGTCGCGACGTATCAACACCGAGTCCGCGGAGCTCAGGGTCAAATACCCCGACAGGATCGGTTTCTTCGCCTGCCTTCCCATGCCGTGTGTCGGGGAGTCGGTCGAGGAGGCGGCTTATGCGTTTGATGTGCTGGGCGCCGCCGGCGTGAAGGTTGCCAGCAACAGCCGCGGTGTGTATCTTGGGGATCCGGCCTTCGATCCGCTCTTCGCGGTGCTGAATCGTCGCGGTGCGGTTGTGGTGATACATCCGACGCGTCCGCAGGCGGTGCCTGAGAACTGCTTTACGTCGGGGCCGATTCCGCTGTTCGAGTTCATCGTGGATACCACCCGTGCCGTCATCAATATGATAATGCACGGTACCCTCGAGCGTTTCCCCGACATAAAGGTGGTTGTTCCGCACAGCGGTTCTTTCGTGCCGTGGCTCTACTCGCGCCTTACGAGCATCCAAAAGGTGTTGTCCGCAAACGGGCTTCTGGAGCCGGTGGACGTGGAGCGTTCCATCGGCAAACTCTATTTCGATATTGCGGGGCCGTCCGTTCCCGTAGCGATAAGGTGCTGCTGATAACCGACACGTCGCACATACTTTATGGCAGCGACTATCCCTATACGCCGGTTGAGATGATAAAGACGATGCAGGAGCAGTTGTTGACGGTTCCCGAGATCCGGCAGGCGGAGGCGGCGGTATTTCGTGAGAATGCGCTTCGCATACTTCCCGATTGAGCGGCCGGCCGTTTCTGGCCTCGGGCTTTTGCCTTTGGTTATGACGGGGCGGCTCCCGTTTCCCGCATGCCGTTCGGCTGCGCGGAAAGGAGAGCCGCCCTCTATTTAAGTTAACATGTATCGTCCGGCAGTTGTCGCCCCTGTCCGAAGGGTGGGCGGCCGCGGCGTGGTGTCAGATATTGCGGCCCTTGGCCTTTTCGATCTGGCGTTTCATTACGTCGAGCGAGTTGTCTATCGCCTCCTCGAATGTGCGTGCCTGCTCCTCTACGCGCAGGTCGCCGCCGGGTATGTGGAGTGTAACTACTGCAATCTTGTTACCTCTTTCGTTGTCCTTGTCGAGTTTCAGAATCACATCGGCCCCCATTGCGTTCTCGGCAAAGCGGTCCAGTTTGGCTAATTTTTTCTCGATGAACTCGATGAGCTGCTTGCCTGCATCGAATTTCACTGACTGAATCTGTACGTTCATAGCCTTCGAATTTAGAGTTAAACCTTATTTTGTCTGCTCCGTGCGGGGCGGCATGCCCCTGCGGAGAGTGCTCTGTTATGTCTTCGGTACCGTCGCGATGCCGCCTTTTGGACAGACGGTACAATTGCGGCGCCATCCTGTTTCGTTGCCGGTAAAATCGCGGCGCTGTTCCATTTTGTTGTTGGTACAATCGTCGCGCGTCCTGTTTCGTTGCCGGTGCAATCGCCGCGCCGTTTTTATTGCCGACGCAATTGCCTCGCCGCCCTGTTTTTGTTTCCGTTACCGTTGTGGCGCCGTCCTGTTTTGTTCCCGGCCCCGTTGCGGTGCCGCTCTGTTGCACGGCCGGTGCAATCGTCGCGCCGATCTTTTATATGGCAAACGTCACGTACGGCGGCTGCGGTATTCCGTTTTGTCCCCGAAAGTGTCGTTTACGGCTTCTTGTCGGTGTGCGAGCGCGGGTGCGCCGCGGCATATATGCGTTGCAACTGCGCGATGTTGTTGTGGGTGTAGACCTGTGTTGCCTTGAGGGAGGTGTGGCCCATCAACTCCTGTATTTCGCGCAGGTCGGCGCCGTCGTTGAGCAGGTGTGTGGCGAAAGTGTGCCTCAGCACGTGGGGCGAGCATTTGCCCTTCACGCCGCACTCGGTCAGCAGCCGCGCTACGCTGCGCTGGACGTCGCTGCGGGATATACGTTTTCCCGTTCCCGATAAAAATAACGCTTTTTCGCCGTTTTTGCAAATTTTCGGGGACGAATCTTGCTCCATATATATCTGTATTTCGCGTGCTACGCGCGCGACGAGCGGCACGATGCGGGTCTTGTCGCCCTTGCCGTGCACGCGCAGTGCCGAGCCGCTGTTTATGATGTCGTCGGTATCGAGTCCCGTGAGCTCGGCCAGACGCAGCCCGCAGGTGTAGAGTACGAGCACCATGAGGGCGTCGCGGCGGCGCCGTGCATCGTCGTCATGCAGACGCTCCATGACGGTCTCTACGACGTGCGACATCTCGTCGTCGGGCACGAAGCGCGGCAGGCGGCGCGACGTGCGCAGCGGCGTGAGGGCGGCGAAGGGGTCGGTATGTGCGAGGCCCTCGCGCCGCAGATAGCGGTAGAGCGAGCGCAGCGAGGCGACGCACCGGTTTATCGAGGCGTTGTTCATGCGGCCCTCGTCCGAGAGGTGCATCACCCATGCCCGCACATCCTCACCCCGCACGCGGCAGAGGTCGAACCCTGCCTCGTCGGAACCGCTGCCGCTATCGTCGGCCGTGGCGGCTTCGCCCCACGCGACGAAGGCGGCGATATCGTGGCGGTAGTTGCGCACCGTGAGCGGCGAGTAGCGCCTCTCGCCCGCAAGGTAGGCGGCAAACCGCTCGGCAAGGGCGGCGTTGGTTGTCGTATGGGTGTCGTGTGTCATGCGGCGAGACGGTTTATCGCGTGCTGCGCTCGATGGAGGTTATGCGCGGTTCGCCCTGCCCGGGCAGCGGCTTGTAGATCACGATGACGGCATCGAATCGTTTGCCGCGGCGGCCCTTCTCGCGCGCCTTGCATACGAATCGGTAATTCGTGCCGGCAACCACCTGCGTAGCCACGTTGAGGGGCTTGTAGGTGGTGTCGTCGATGGAGGCTACGGCCGCCTCGAAGAGCGCGCGCTCCTCTGTTGTCGGCCGCCGCTGGTCGGTATATCCTCCGACAACGCGGTCGTCGCTGCGGCCGCATGAGGCCAACAGCGTCAGCGACAGAACCAAAATTGTTATAAGCTGTTTCATGCGGAAAATGGTATTTCGTGGCACTGTAACAAAAGTAACCAAAATTTTTTCGATATGGCCAAAAATTTCTATCTTTGAAGGCTGTATGCGAGAAAGAGGGCATACAGCGACAAACTAACGAAACCAACTAACCAATTCTTATTATGCAAAGAATATTATTATGTATGTTGGCCGTGTGCGCCGCATTGGGCGCCGAGGCCAAGCCGACGGTGAAGACTATCGCCTCGCCGGACGGCAAGCTCGTGGTGACGGTGACCGTCGCCGATGACATACGCTGGAGCGTTGAGGCCGACGGCCGTACCGTTCTGGCGCCCTCGCAGATAGCCATGCAGATCAGCGACAGCGAGACATGGGGCGAGGCTCCGCGCCTGCGCAAGGCCGTTGTCGGCAAGATCGACGAGACTGTCGAGGCCCCTCTCTACAAGAAGGCCGAGGTCGAGGACAAGTGCACGACACTGACGCTTCAGTTCAAGGGCGACTATGCCGTTGAGTTCCGCGCCTATGACAACGCTGCAGCCTACCGTTTCGTCTCGACGCGCAAGGGCGACTATACGGTGAAGGACGAGGTTGCGGAGTTCGCCTTCGAGGGTGACAACAACGTCTACTGCTCGTACGTTCGCGGCAATGCCAACAAGAGCATCGAGCAGCAGTACTACAACTCGTTCGAGAACACCTACGAGATCGAGCCTATGAGCAAGATGGGTGCCAACCGCCTGATGTTCCTGCCGGTGCTGGTAGACATGGGCGACCGCAAGGTCTGCATCACGGAGTCGGACCTGATGTCGTACCCGGGCATGTATCTCTATAATCCCGACGGCGGCACGGCCCTCAAGGGCAACTATGCGCCCGTACCCGACGAGGTCAAGCAGGGCGGCCACAACATGCTTCAGGGCGAGGTGCAGACGCGCAAGCCCTATATTGCGGAGGTTAGCGGCGAGCGTTCGTTCCCGTGGCGTATATGCATCGTTGCCGACAGCGACGCCGAGCTTCTGAACAACGATATGGTCTTCCTTCTGAGCCATCCGAATGTTATCGGCGACACGTCGTGGATCGAGCCCGGCAAGGTTGCATGGGAGTGGTGGAACGACTGGGGTCTCTACGGTGTGGACTTCAAGCCCGGTATCGACAACCGCACCTATAAGTATTATATCGACTTCGCCGCCCGCAACGGTATCGAGTATGTGATTCTGGACGAGGGCTGGAGCGTCAACCTGAAGGCCGACCTCATGCAGGTTATCCCGTCGATCGACATCAAGGAGCTTGTCGACTACGGCAAGGAGCGCGGTGTGGGCATCGTCCTCTGGGGCGGCTACTGGGCCGTGAACCGCGATATGGACAACGTCTTCAAGTACTACTCTGATCTGGGTGTCAAGGGCTTCAAGATCGACTTCATGGACCGTGACGACCAGCAGATGGTTGACTTCTACGAGCGCGCCGCCGCGACGGCTGCCAAGTATCACCTCATGTGCGACTTCCACGGAGCATACAAGCCCTGCGGCCTGTCGCGCAAGTATCCCAACGTTGTGAACTATGAGGGTGTGCACGGTCTGGAGCAGATGAAGTGGTCGGACGCTTCGGTGGATCAGGTGACCTACGATGTGACTATCCCGTTCATCCGTATGGTTGCGGGCCCGATGGACTACACGCAGGGCGCGATGATGAACGCCCAGCTCTATAACTACCACGCAAGCAACTCGGAGCCTATGAGTCAGGGTACGCGCTGCCACCAGCTGGCCATGTACGTCGTATTCGAGGCGCCGTTCAACATGCTGTGCGACTCTCCGACCAACTACGAGAAGGAGCCCGAGTGCACGCAGTTCATCGCCGAGATCCCGACCGTATGGGATGAGACGGTGGCTCTGGATGGCAAGGTCGGCGAGTATGCGGTATTGGCACGCCGCAGCGGCGACGAGTGGTATGTCGGCGGACTGAACGGCTGGAAGGGCCGTGACGTGGAGGTCGACCTCTCGTTCCTGCCCGACGGCGAGTATGTGATGACGCTGATGGAGGACGGCTACAATGCCGACAAGATCGCCCGTGACTTCCGCATCGCGAACGGCACTACCGACAACTCGAAGAGCCTCAAGGTGCGTATGGCCAAGGGCGGCGGCTTCACTCTCAAGCTCTCTCCCAAGAAGTAGCAGGAGACTATACAGCCAAGCAGGCTATCAAGAGATAGCGGCAGCGGTTTTGCTGCCATACATACACAGCAAGAGGTAACGACGGCGGCTGCTTCGTCAGAGTTACTATTAAGATGTATCGGTGGCAAGAGAGCTGCATAATGATTCCGGGCGCGTTCCATATCGAGACGCGCCTTTTTTGTGCCTTTCGGTTGCGCGTATCCGTAATACTTTCAATATGCCTTATCCTCTTGATAAGGTATGCGCACCGGCCTTCAGAGTAGCATGATATGTCTGCCGTCTCATCCTTTATTGTTGCCTCCTTGCGGTATGTCGCACCCCGTCCTTTCAGGCCGGATTATCCCTTGCGGGGCGTGGCGGCCGTGCGCAAGGTAGAGGGTGGCTCGGGGTGTGTCTGTGGGGTGTCATGGAATATGTAGCGGTTGCGGAAAATATGGGGTGATAAGTAAAAATGTTGGAACGGTGCGGGTTTTGCTGTGTCAGAGGATCGCGGCGGCATGGTATTTGCTGCGATGAGGGCGGTATAAAGGGCGGAAGAGAAGAACGGAAGAGAAAAATGATGAAAAATTTTGACGTTTGAAGAAAAGTTCTTACCTTGCGTTCACAAAATGGTGTATAATTACTAAAAGTTGATTGCCTATCGAAAAAATTCTGCTCTTTGATGATTTAATATAAAAGGAGAAGAGTATGAACACACGAGTGTTAAGCGACCAGGCATTGCTTAATAACTATCTTTCAGGTGATCGCGCTGCCATATCGCAACTTATCGACAGACACACGCATCGCGTCCGTGACTACATCCGCATGATGGTCAAGGACAACGACGTGGCTGACGATATCCTCCAAGAGACATTCATTAAGGCCGTACGCGTCATAGACGAGGGACGTTATGCCGACACGGGTAAGTTCCTGTCGTGGATATTGCGCATAGCCCACAATCAGGTCATCGACCACTTCCGCTCGCAGAAGAACGCCAAGACGGTGAGCGAGTCGGATGCGGGATATAATATGTTGGGTACGCTGCGTTTTGCCGAGCGCACGGTCGAGGATGCCATGATCTCGTCGCAGATCGAGGAGGATGTGCGCCGACTTATAGAGCGGCTGCCGGCCGAGCAGCGTGAGGTGGTGATGATGCGCTACTATTCGGGTCTGAGCTTTCAGGAGATCGCCGACCAGACGGACGTGAGCATAAACACGGCTCTGGGCCGCATGAGGTATGCACTGATCAACCTGCGTAAGATGATCAAGGAAAATAATCTTATTTTGAGCTGACGGACACAATAAATCTTCCTGAGCCGCCGTTTGATAGGAAACGAAAGCAGCCTATGGAAGATTTTGACAGTAGAACATCATCGGAATTGGTCTCTGACGACTACGAACTTCTGCTAAAGGAGGTCATTTGTGAAGAGGCAGACCTTTTTTACATTGACTGTTATCTTCGGGAGCTGTTTCGTGGAAAAAAGAGATAAGCTAAGGGTTAATTTTTGAAGGAGGGGAATCGTCCGCAAGGCCGGTTCCCCCGTTTTTTTTGTGCCCCGCGGGGCAGAGACGGACGGATTACATGGAGATGATGGGCGGAAGATGTGGCGGATGACGGGACGAGTGACGTGGCGGATGTATTTCATCTCGTAAGATGTGCCGTAAGTGATGATATTGCCGCCTGTAATGTGTGGCAGCGGGGATGTGATGGCTGTGGGGAACGGGCCGGCTGAGTCGGGAGCTTATGGAATAAAATGTGGAGGAAAACTTCCGTGCGGGGCGAAAAGCGGGCCGGTGCGCTACCGAATGATACCAAACGCGGTCTCGGAATTACGGTTTATAACCAAAATGATAAATTTAACATTGATTTTATTTGTGGTGTGGTTATAAATTCATACCTTTGTTACATCAAAAAAAATGTAACCAACAAATACAACTACCATGTACGGAAAGATCAGGGAACACCTCCGCAAGGAGCTGGCCGACATCAAGGCTGCCGGCCTCTACAAGAACGAACGGGTGATCTGCTCGCCGCAGCGCGCCGAGATCGACGTAGCGGGCAAGAAGGTACTCAATTTCTGCGCCAACAACTATCTTGGGTTGTCGGACAATCCGCGTCTTATCGAGGCGGCGAAGCGTGCGATGGATTCTCGCGGCTTCGGAATGTCGTCGGTACGTTTCATCTGCGGATGTCAGGATATACACAAGGAGCTTGAGAAGGCCATATCGGACTATTTCGGTACCGAGGATACGATTCTCTACGCCGCGTGCTTCGATGCCAACGGCGGTGTTTTCGAGCCTCTGCTGACGGAGCAGGACGCCATCATCTCGGATGCTCTGAACCACGCCTCGATCATCGACGGCGTACGTCTGTGCAAGGCGGTACGTTACCGCTATGCCAACGCCGACATGTCGGAGCTGGAGGATTGCCTGAAGCGTGCGCAGGCTCAGCGTTTCCGCATCATCGTGACGGACGGAGTCTTCTCGATGGACGGCAACGCCGCTCCGCTGGACAAGATCTGCGCTCTGGCCGACAAGTATGACGCGATGGTTATGGTTGACGAGTGCCACTCGGCTGGAGTGCTGGGCAAGACGGGCCGCGGCATCACCGAGCTGTACGGTCTGCGCGGCAAGGTTGACATCCTGACGGGCACGCTGGGCAAGGCCTTCGGCGGTGCCGTGGGCGGCTTCACGACGGGCCGTGCCGAGATCATCGACATGCTGCGCCAGCGTTCGCGTCCCTACCTCTTCTCGAACTCGCTGCCGCCCGCAGTGGTAGGTGCCGGCATCGAGCTCTTCCGCATGCTCAAGGAGAGCAACGAGTGGCATGACCGCCTCGTGGCCAACGTCGAGCACTTCCGCACGAAGATGATGGCCGCAGGCTTCGATATCAAGCCTACGCAGTCGGCTATCTGCGCCGTGATGCTCTACGACGCTAAGCTGTCGCAGGATTTCGCCGCGCGCCTTCAGGACGAGGGTATCTTCGTTACGGGCTTCTACTATCCCGTCGTTCCGAAGGGACAGGCCCGTATCCGTGTTCAGGTGTCGGCAGGCCATACGACCGAGCAGCTGGACCGCTGCGTCGAGGCATTCGTGAAGATAGGCAAGGAGTTGGGCGTATTAAAGTAGGAGGCCATGGCAAAGACGACATTGGATGCTACCGACAGAAAGATACTTCGGTTCCTGATAAAGAATGCCCGTATGCCCTATCTCGAGATCGCCCGCGAGTGCGGCATCTCGGGTGCGGCCATCCACCAGCGCATCAAGAAGCTGGAGGATATGGGCGTGATCATGGGCAGCCGCCTTGTAGTTGCCCCGAAGTCGCTCGGTTTCGACGTGTGTGCCTTCATCAGCATACGCGTATCGGATATCACGCGTCAGCAGGATACCGTCGAGCAGTTGCGCAAGATTCCCGAGATCGTCGAGTGTCATTACATAACGGGTTCCTACAACCTTATGGTGAAGCTCTATTGCGTAGACAACGAACATCTTATGCGTACGATCTTCGACCATATCCTGCAGGTTCAGGGCGTGTCGAGTACGCAGACCTATATCTCGCTCAACGAGACGTTCCAGCGCGAGATCCACGTCGACTGCCTCGACGATTAGTCCGAAAGGCCGACATGACAGTCATCAGGCCGCAACCCCATACGGGGCTGCGGCTGTTTTTTGTTTGTGTGAGGTGCAGGTTTTTGTCGGGAGGATATGTTTTGCGGGGGGCGTATGCATCGTACTGATTGTTGATGCTGCGGGCGTGGATCATATTGACGCTGCCCGATGCGGAGCGTACCGAATATTTGGCCGCTCGGATGAAAATCCACGGATTATGTTTAATTTTGTCGGAGGGACTATAATATGGAGGCATATATGAGGCGTTTGACAATAAATGCATTAAATATGGTCATAGCGGCCGTATGCCTGTCGGCATCAACCGGATGCGGTGGGTCGGCCGGTAATGAAACTAAACAAAACAACGATATGGAGAGTCTGAATATGACGAGCGAGTGGGACAAGGTCTTCCCGCAGAGCGACAAGGTGACACATTCGAAGGTTACGTTCCGCAACCGTTACGGTATAACGCTTGCGGCGGATCTCTACATGCCGAAGGATGCTGCGGCGCCGATGGCGGCCATAGCCGTGAGCGGGCCGTTCGGGGCGGTGAAGGAGCAGGCGTCGGGACTGTATGCGCAGACGCTGGCCGAGCGCGGATTCCTGACCATAGCGTTCGACCCCTCTTATACGGGTGAGAGCGGCGGCGAACCCCGCAACGTTGCCTCGCCCGATATCAACACGGAGGATTTCTGTGCGGCGGTCGACTATCTCTCTACGCGCGATGATGTCGATCCGGAGCGTATCGGTATCTTGGGTATATGCGGTTGGGGCGGCATGGCGTTGAATGCCGCGGCCATCGATACGCGTATCAAGGCTACGGTGAGCTCGACGATGTACGACATGAGCCGAGTCACGGCCAACGGATATTTCGATTCGATGGATGCCGACGGCCGTTATGCCGAGCGCCGGCGGCTCAACGCCCAGCGCACGGAGGATGCGCGCTGCGGCAGCTATGCGCGCGCGGGAGGTGTCGTGGACCCGCTTCCGGAGGATGCGCCGCAGTTCGTGAAGGACTACTACGCCTATTACAAGACTCCGCGCGGCTATCATGTCCGTTCGCTCAACTCGAACGACGGCTGGAACGTCACATCGGCGCTGTCGTTCATGAATATGCCGCTTCTGGCTTACAGCAACGAGATACGCAGCGCCGTCCTGATGATTCACGGCGAGAAGGCCCATTCGCGTTACTTCAGCGAGGATGCGTTCCGCCGCCTTACGGGCGACAACAAGAGGCTGATGATCATCCCGGGGGCTTCGCATGTCGACCTGTACGATAATTTCGACAAGATTCCGATGGACAGCATTGAGGCATTCTACCGCAAGTATCTTGTCCGGTAAGGAGACGTATCTGAACGGAATGCCGCCATCCCGATAAGGGGTGGCGGCATTCCGTTTGTGAAGTCTCTTATTGCGTGATTACGTGCGGACATACGCCTGCACGTATATGCCTTGCGCCGAACAGTAAATCGGTAGGCAGATCAATATTCGGCCGTGAGGACGACGGGGTAGTGGTCCGAGATGTAGGGCGCGCCGTAGTTCTCGTCGCAGAGTACCTTGAATGTGAGGGGTGTGGCGCCGCGCAGGAAGATGTGGTCGATGACGGCGTCGTTTGAGCGGCCCCAGTCGTTGAATGTGGGGCGGTTGTCGGTCTGGGGTGCGGCACTGCGCGCCTCGGTCATTACCTTCTTGAGGGGATCGAAGATGGGGTCGTCGTCCGGAGAGTTGAAGTCGGCCGTAAGGAACAACGGCGTGTCGGCATCGAACAACTCGGCGATCTTGGCCACGATGAGCTTTATCGACTCGCGGCGTGCCGTAGGCCCAATATGGTCAAGATGTGTGTTCATGTAGGCTATGTTCCGGCCGTCGGCCTTGCTTCGGAACAACGCCCACGTACATGTACGCTTGCATGCGGCATCCCATCCCATCGACACCTCGTCGGGCGTCTCCGAGAGCCAGAAGGTGCCGCTCTTGATCACCTCGAGCTCGCCGTGGCGGTAGTATATTGCCATCATCTCACCCTCGGCCTTGCCATCCTCGCGGCCTACGCCTATGCGTTTGTAGTCGGGCAGGTTGCTGTCGAGGAATGCCACCTGATCGGGACACGCCTCCTGCAGGCCGAGCAGCGTCGGCTGCTGGTCGTTTATCATGTTTATGGATGCCTGCTTGCGGTTCTCCCAGCGGTTGTCGCCGTCGGCATCGGGCGCGGCGCTCATGCGGATGTTGTACGATATGACCTTGATGGGGGTCGGCTGCTGCGCCGAGCCGCACGATACCAGCGCGGCGGCGCATACGATAAGCGTAAGGATTTTCTTCATTGTATTTTATGATTTTGGGCTTTTATACGTTACTTCTCGACAAACCCTGCCTGTCTCGCTTATCCACTCTCCCGCATATATTTCTTCTTCCCCTCACCTCTCTCACCTCGTATCCGTCTGACTCTTGATTGTTGGAGGCAGCCTTTTGTCTGCCCGGGGAGCGGACGGGGATTAGCGGTAACGGTTGCTTATGAGTGTGAGGAACTCCTCGCGCGTACGGGTATCCTTGAGGAATACGCCCGTGAAGGCCGAAGTAGTGGTAGCGGAACCCTGCTTCTCGACGCCGCGCATCTGCATGCACATGTGGCTGGCCTCGATGACTACGGCCACGCCTATGGGGTTGAGGGCACGCTGTATGCAGTCGCGTATCTGTACCGTAAGACGCTCCTGTACCTGCAGCCGTCGGGCGTAGCACTCCACAACACGGGCTATCTTCGACAGGCCGGTGATGTATCCGTTGGGGATATATGCCACGTGTGCCTTGCCCACGAAGGGCATGAGGTGGTGTTCGCAGAGCGAGAATAACTCTATGTCCTTTACGAGCACCATCTGCTTGTACTCCTCGCGGAAGATGGCCGAGGTGACTATCTGCACGGGGTCCTGCGCATATCCCTTTGTTATGAAGGCCATGGCCTTGGCCACACGCTCGGGGGTCTTGAGCAGCCCCTCGCGCGTGGGGTCCTCGCCCAGCAGCGAGAGGATCTCGCGGTAGTGGTAGCTCAGCTTCTCGATGCGCTCGGCATCGTATATGTCCTGACGTCTGTAATTCTCTTTTTGTTCCATAGCGTGGCAAAGTTAGCGCTCTTCGTCGTAAAAAGCAATTCGACGGGAGGATTCCTTTCCCGGCGGTGCGGCTGTGGCGTGCGCCGCGGGGCTATTTGCGGTTTTGCAGGTATTCGGCAAGACGACGCACGGCACGTCCGCGGTGCGAGATGGCGTTCTTCTCCTCGGCCGACATCTGGGCGAAGGTGCGCTGCTCGCCTTCGGGGATGAAGAGGGGGTCGTATCCGAATCCGTCGGCCCCGTGCTCCTCGCAGGCGATATCTCCATATACGACACCCTCGAAGAGGTGTTCGCCGTCGCCGTCTATGAGGGCTATGGCCGTGCGGAAGCGTGCGCGGCGGTTCCGTATGCCGTCGAGACGCTGCAGCAACAGGCGTTTGTTGGCCTCGTCGTCGTGGCCGTCGGTAGCGTATCGTGCCGAGTGTACGCCCGGCTCGCCGCCCAGAGCCTCCACTTCGAGTCCCGTGTCGTCGGCAAAGCAGTCGAGACCCGTACGCGAGCGTATGTACCGCGCCTTGGCCAGCGCGTTGCCTTCGAGCGTGGGTTCGTTCTCGGGGATATCCTCCGTGATGCCGCACTCGCGCGGCGTGACGAGCGTGAAGGCCTCGCCGAGAGCCTGCGACACCTCGCTCAGTTTGTGGGCGTTGTTTGTTGCGAATACTATCTTCATGATTGTGGTGTTATATCATCCTTGATCGAGGTGCGGCGTCCGGATGCCGTCACCGTATCTATGATTACGGCCAGTGCGCCGTCTCCGGTGACGTTGCATGCGGTGCCGAAGCTGTCCATGGCCACGTATAGCGAGATCATGAGGGCCTGATCCTCGGCCGTGAACCCGAGCATCGAGGCCAGAATGCCGAGTGCGGCCATTATTGCGCCGCCGGGGACGCCGGGGGCTGCCACCATCGTGATGCCGAGCATGAGGATGAAGCCGACGAACAGGGGCAGGTCATACGCCATGCCCTGCATGATCATCAGGGCCAAGGCGCAGGCGACGATCTTGAGCATGCTGCCCGAGAGGTGGATTGTCGCGCAGAGGGGTATGACGAACCCCGCGATCTGCTCGCTCACGCCGATCGTGCGTGTTTGGGCCAGCGTTACGGGTATTGTGGCGGCGGATGATTGTGTGCCGAGGGCCGTAAAGTATGCGGGCATCATGCACGCTATCATGCGCAGGGGGTTGCGGCGTGCGACGATGCCGGCCACGCCGTATAGAGCCAGCAGCCACACCACGTGCAGTGCGAATATGACGCCTATGATCTTGATGAAGACGCCGAGCACGCGGAACGCTTCGCCCGAGGCGGTCATGTTGGCGAAGATGCCGAAGATGTATATCGGCAGCAGGGGCAGTATTACGGTCTCGATCGTCATCGTGACTATGTCGCGGAACTCCACGGCGACGCGGCGCATGGTGTCGCCGTGCAGGTGAGCCATACCGAGTCCGAGCATGAAGGCGAGCACGAGGGCCGTCATGACCCCCATCACGGGTGGTATCTGCACCGTAAAGTAGGGGGCGAGCCCCGTAGCCTCGGCTGCGGTCTCGACCTCTATGTGCGACGATATGAGTGTCGGGAAGAGCGCCTCGCCCGTGAAGTATGAGGCGAATCCCGCGGCTATGGATGCCGTGTATGCCAACAGTGTGGTGAGCAGGAGCAGACGTCCCGCGCCGCGTCCGATGTCGGCTATTGCGGGGGCGACGAGACCTACTATGATCAGCGGTATGGCGAAGTCGAGGAACTGCCCGAACAGGGCGTTGAATGTAACGAATATGCGTACGCCCCATACGGGCATCACCCCTCCGAGGGCGACGCCGAGGGCTATGGCCGCGATCACGCGCGGCAGGAGTCCGAACCGTATCTTCTTCATGGTCATGTCGTGTCGTTAGGTTTCCGGGGCGGCCGCTTCTCCCGCCGGGGTCAATATACCCACGTCGAGGCAGCGCCGCCGTACTCGATATCTACGGTGTGAGGTGTCAGATATCGTGCCGAGGCACGCTCTATGGATCCGCGGCTCAGGCCGTCGAGCTCCATGACGCCGGCGGTGACACCGCTCTTCTGTGCCGAGTATATTATGGGGTCCGTGATCTCGGTCTCGAGGACGAGCTTGTCGCTGCCGTATCCGCATACGCTTGTGAAGCGTCCCGTGAGGGTTATTGTAGAGTATCCCTGCAGCGGGTCGTCGGGCTCGAACATAAGCTCCACCTCCAGCGCGTCGGCTACGGCATAGATGATCTCGGCCGTGGCGTTGGCCGGAGACGGCATGCGGAACGTATACCTGTTTTGGGCTGTCCGGCGCAGCGTCGGGCGCTCGCCGCCCGCATAGTCGGTATCGGAGTATGAGTAGCTCCATGCGGCGCCCTCGTCACCCAGACGTCGGCGTCCCGTATCGACGGTCATCGACGTGGTGTTCGACAGGATATGCCAGCGGCCCTCGTGTTCGGCGTCGGCGACGATCCGCTTGTCGTAGAAGAAACGGTTGCGTATGGCCTCGCGCGTGGCGTCGTCCGCGGCGGCGATGTAGAGATCGAGCCCCTGCAGACGGTCTATGGCCTGCGAGAACTCATGCACGGCGTCGTTGGCGTTCTTGAAGAGCATGTATCCCGATGCGGTAGTGTCGACATTCTCGTTACCCTTGTCGACGCGGCAGGCCACGGTGCCGGCCACGGCCGCGAGCAGCAGCGTGAGGCGTATTGTTGCCGATATGATTCGTTGTTTCATGTGACTCCTTGTTTTTGTGTTGATATTTCGGTTTTCATGTGCCGGCATACGGTATTCTGAATCTGAATTAGAATTAGAATCTGTATCCGATGCCTGCGGAGAATATGCCCTGTGCGCCGGCCCCGATCTCGCCGAAGCCGTAGAGGCGTCGTCCGACGCTCACGCCCGCGATCGTGGCCGAGAGAGTGATGTATCCCTCGCGGCTGTGGTTAAGGGAGCGTATGTCGACTGCCGGGCCCATTGCCAGCGACGAGTAGCATCTGACCAAGGGGCGGTTGAGCCATTGCAGACGCAGTGCGGCCGAGGCCGAGAGGGTCGTCGTGTTGTCGGAGGCGATCTTGCGGCGCGTGACGGCGTCGAGGATATCTCCGTAGAGGCCCGCGTATGTGAGGGCCACGCCTACCGATAGGATGCTGGCCACGCGGTAGTAGTAGGCGGCGGTTATGCCTCCGAAGGTCTTGTATGGCGTTTGGCGCACGCGCAGCGCCGCCAAGGCGTCGGGGGTGGCATAGCCGTACGGCCCGAACAGGGCCGTATAGGTTCCGGCAAGTCCAAGGTGGCCGCCATACATGGTGTAGGGGTAGGCCCCGATCTTGATCGAGATGTCATGCCGCGGCTGTGTGCGCCATGTGCCGATGTCGGCGCTGCGGCGCGGCTCGGGCCTCTCGTCTCTTTGTCTTTGGTCGTCCCGTTCAAGGCGCGGCCTCTCGCGGTGCGGCGGCGCCGCAGCCGCAACATCGGCGGCCATGAGCGTAAGGGCAATGGCTGTACCGAGCGCCGCACGTCCCATTCGTCGCGTTAACATTTTTGTCTCCATTCTTTTTGGGTTGTTTTTCAGGTTGTTGTCGGAAATGGCAGGTTTTTTTTCGATTTTTTTCGGGTTGTTGTATTTTTTTCGGATTCTTCTTTATGTGCCTGTGCCGCATGGTGTCGCGGGGCCTGCCGAATGCGGACTCCGCCACGAGGCGCTGTGGTCAGATCTTGGTCGTCTGGAGCTGTTCGAGACGGGTGTCGACGGCAATCTTGTCGATGATGGTCTTCACGACGGTGTCCATCTCCGAGCCCTCGGTGTAGTCTGCCTCGCAGACGTAATTCACACGGTTGTCGCGGATCAGCGTTGCCATCTCGCGCCGCTTGTTGCGGTCTTCGGGGTTGTAGACGGCGATGGAGTGGCCTCCGTAGTTCTTCACCAGCTTCATGCAGGGGATGTCGGTGGTGCCGTCGCCCACGTATATCATACGCTTGAACGGGACGGGACGCTTGTCCTCCTCCATGTATCGGTTTACCATCTGCGTGTCGTAGACCGACTCGACTCCCTTGTTTATCTTGAAGATGAACTGCGTCTTGTTTGTGTAGTTTACCGCCACGGCGGGCCAATAGGCTATGCCGTCGACGTTGTAGAGGAACGAACAGGCGTATATGTGCTTGAATTCGTGGGCTATGGATGTCCCTTCGATGATTTCGCGCAGCCCCGACGAGTTGATGTAATGCAGCAGGCGCAGATCCTGTTCTTCGGCATATCGGTTCATGCGCGCGAACCACGCCTCGACGCCGGCGTAGTATCGTATGCTCCGGCCCGACTCCTGAAAGGCCTCGCGCCGCAGCGAAAGGCCCGTGCTCTGGGCCTCCTGTATCATGCGGGCCATGTATGCAAGGACGGGGTCGGCATCCTGCTTCTCGGCCAGCGAGTTGGCCTCGCTCCAGAACTCCTTGTTGCTCTTGCCCACGGCGGGGATGAAGTCATACTCCTGCATGTTGCCCGGGGCGAGCGTGCCGTCGAAATCGTATATGAGGGCTACCGTTGGCCTCTTGTCGCTGCTGTCGTTCTTGTCGATGGTTGCCATTGTGCGTTGTGTTTTGCGGTCGGGGAGCGGTATTCCGTACGGGAAGACCTGCTCTAATCTACAAAAATATAAAAATATAATAAGAAACCCGCCGCCGGGACAAAAAAACGGCACCGCAGGTGGCGTTAAGGGCCTTGCGGTGCCGTGATGCGGCGAGTCGCTTGTTGTCGGAGCCATGTTTTACGGGTATTTATAGGTTGCTGTCGGTTGAGCTGCATGATCGCGTTTCAGCCGGGGCGGCTGCAGTATTACGGTTCGGGGCGTACTGCCCGCAGCGTATGTCTCTCACAAGGATACGCGCACCACGCCCGTGACGTGGATGAAGGGGGTGTCATTGCCGTTTGCGAAATTTTATATAAATTTACCATCTTAAAGAGGATAGATTCGGCATACGAAAAACCTTTACAGGATATGAAGAACATCGCAACACATGCGGCTCGGTGCCTTACGGGTGCCGCGGCCGCCATTCTGACGCTGTCGGCGGCGGGCGTATCGGCTCAGGAGCCTGCCGACTACGTCGATCCCTTCATCGGCACCAACGGCATGGGGCATACGTTTCCGGGTGCATGCGTACCTTTCGGGGCCGTGCAGCTGAGCCCCGACACCGACACCATACCCCATAACGTGAACGGCGTATATCAGAAGCGCGCCTATGAATATTGTGCGGGCTACCGCCACGGCGACAAGACGATCGTGGGCTTCAGCCATACGCACTTCAGCGGCACGGGCCATTCGGATCTGGGCGACATTCTGGTGATGCCGTCGGTGGGGGATGTCAAGCTCAACCCGTACACGGCGGATGATCCCGACAGCGGATACCGTTCGCGTTTCAGCCATGAGAGCGAGAGCGCCTCGCCGGGCTACTATGCCGTGACGCTCGACGACAGCGGCGTGCGTGCCGAGCTGACGGCGACCGCGCGTACGGGCGTGCACCGCTATACCTTCCCTGAGAATGCGGACGGACATGTGGTTCTGGACCTTGCGCACGGCATCTATAACTACGACGGCAAGGTCCTGTGGTCGACGCTGCGTGTCGAGAGCGACACTCTGATTACGGGTTACCGCATCACCAACGGCTGGGCCCGCACCAACTATACCTATTTTGCGATATCCTTCTCGCAGCCCGTCGCCGACTACGGCTATGAGGATCGTGCACCGGTGCCGTATAACGGTTTCTGGCGCCGTTTCGATGTGAATAGCAACTTCCCCGAGATTGCGGGGCGCAAGGTCGCGGCATACTTCCGTTTCGACACGCGCCGCGAGCGTGAGCTTGTGGTTAAGGTTGCGCTCTCGGCCGTAAGTACGGAGGGCGCTGTGGCGAATCTGCGTGCGGAGGCTGCGGGCCGCAGCTTCGACGAGATTGCGGCGGCGGCGCGCAAGGCGTGGAACGACAATATGGGCCGATTTGAGATCGAGGGCACGGAGGATCAGCGCACGATGTTCTACACGTCGCTCTACCATACGATGATCAACCCCTCGGTATATATGGACGTAGACGGCTCTTACCGCGGTGTGGACCATAACATCCACCACGCCGAGGGCTTTACCAACTATACGGTCTTCTCGCTGTGGGATACCTACCGTGCCGA
>OODG01000597.1_pt1 | contig 25899 bp, 25 predicted proteins | sample 1671621 | NCBI WGS metagenome assembly OODG01 (sample SAMN06348175, study PRJEB24527) | human gut metagenome | biome: human gut; feature: ankylosing spondylitis patient; material: feces | host: Homo sapiens | place: China | collected 2015-10 | reverse complement strand
AGGGGACGCCCGGGAGCGAGACGACGACGTGTCCGTCGCGTTCGAACCACATGCCGGAAAGCGGTCGCCTCGACAACCGCCGGCGTTCGGTACGCAACGCTCACTCGGCACGCGAGTCGGACAGTCTCCACAAACGGCATTCCGGGCAGGCCCGGACCATGAATGGCGGGCATACTGTCTCCGACTCAAGCGGAGACCGCCCGCATCGTACAGGCTCAGCATGGGAAAACAGGCTCGGTCGGAAGACGGACGAACGGGCAGGAAAGTTCGGCGGGCCTATATTTCGCTCCCCCAAAACAGCCATATTACGGGAGTAAAGTCCGAACAGGCCGTGCCACAGAAAAACGCCCCCTACGGGCCCCTACTCGAAATCGCTGTCGGTCATTCCGAACACGAATCCGTCGCGGTAGCGATAGCACAGAACCGTCGCTATCAGCGTCAGCAGCGCGTTCAGCAAAAACGGGAAATCGGCCGACGAAGAGGAACGAAACAGACCGGCGAACATATCGACGATGAACGGACAAAGCAGGATCGCCAGATAGTTGACCGACATGACGAGAGCCAGCGCCAGCGTCGTCCGTTCGCGGGAAGCCGTGACGACCGCCTTGTTGTAAACGACCGGCTGAATCACCCCGTATCCCAATCCCGCAGCAAAGCAGCCCAGCGCGACGAAAAACTCGCTCTTCACGAGGTACAGCAGTAACAAGCCCGCACCGATAAGCAACAGCGAAACGAACATCGTTTTCTTACCCAGCAATGCGATGACCCGGTCGACCGCCAGTCCCGGAAGCATGATCGCCAGAAAGAACAGCGAAATCATCACGCCCGATGCCGAACTGGTCAGCTTGTACTGCTGGATCAGGAAAGGCAGATTGAACGAAACCACCAGTACGGCATAGGTCGCGAAAAAGTAGAGCAGCATCAATCCTCCCAGCCGGCGGCGGTCGATCCCGTGCAGCCAGCCGGTTTCGACCGAACCGGCATCGGCAGCCGCAGACGGTGTCCTCGCACCCTGTGGCCGGGCCGGTCCTGACGGCTCCGTCCCCTTGCTCCTGCGAGGAGAAACAACCCCCTGAGACACGGCGGCCGGAACGGAACCGACCGATGCCCCGGCATAAGTCTCCTTCGCTGTTTGAGGACCCTGACGTCGAGCCGCACCGTCAGAACCGGACGAGCCTCCCTCCCCGACGGACGATTGCGAAAGCGAACCGTCTCCGGAAGAACCGGAAGACCGAAAGACAGCGACAGGAGCGGCCGTATCAGACTCTCCGGCGGAAGTCCGAGAACGATCCGCTGCGGAAACGGATGTCGCATCCGGCAAGGGCGCTTTTCTCAAGGTAAGCGTCAGCAGCAGCGAAACGCCGGGCAGCAGATAGACCAAGAAAGGATAGTGCCAGTCGATCGTTGCCAGCCAGCCGGTCAGCGACGTGGCCAGTACGAGCGTCACGTTGCTGATCGCCGAGCTGATCCCGAGCTGCCGGACGCGTGGCCGGCCGGAGAAATAGTCGGCTACCAGTCCGGTCGAAAGGGGAATGACCATGCCGGCCCCGATGCCGAGGATGCAACTGACGACGATCAGCGAAGTCATTCCGCCGACAAAAAGGCAGGATAGCCCGCTGACGAAAAAGATAATCAGCCCCGTGTAGAGAATCAGCAGTTTGTTCCGGCTGACCGAAAGCTTTCCGGCCAGCAGCACGAACGGAATGATCAGCAACGACGGCAGCGAAGTCAGCATCTGTATCTCCAGATCGGTCGCATGGCCGAAAATGCGGTGCAGCCGGCCCAGAATCGGCGACACGGCCAGTCCGGGCAACGACACGACCATCGACACCGACCAGATCGCCAGCAGCGTCGTCAGCGCGATGGTTCCCTTTCCTGTCTGAATCTTCATGGCATCGGTGCTTGCGGTCCGCAGACCGGTTAGAAATTGTATTGCACGATCGCCTGCACACGGTTGGCATGTCCCTGCTGCGTGTCCATGTTCTCGCGCGTCCCGTACAAATAGGCGGCGCCCAACTGACAGCTCGGCGTTAGATTATAAAACAGATTGACCGACAAATAATTGGCTATTTTGTAGGTATCGGGCACCCGGTAATTATGCTCGCCGAAAACCTTCACGCCACTGTAAGCGGCCGTAGCGAGCCACTTAGGGCCGAACGTGTACTGCAGCCCGGCGATCCAGCTCATGACCGGAAGCGCCTGCATGGAATGAGGCTCCTCGGGATTGGCCACCATATCGAGCCCGGTACCGTCGATGTCCTGAATATACTCGGCGATGCCCTTGCCGTAAAGGAACTGCATGTAGGTCGTCAGGCGCTTGCCGGCCTGAATCGCCCCGCTGAGCTGCACGCCCCAGCCCAGCAGCGAGGTGGTCTTATCCCTCAGGTCGTCGTAGAAAAACATATCGCGCAGCAATCCCGAGGCCCGCAGATGGCTCCGGCCCCCGTTCCATGCGTATTGCACGTAAAGGGGAATATCGGGCATCCGCTGCGAGACGGCGCTGGTTCCCGGGATATAGGTCGCGCTCACGCTGGGCATTTCCAAAGCCGCAGCCATAGACCAATGCTCGTTGAAAGCGCGCGTATAGCGGATCATCGCGTTATAGACGGCCGGATAGCCGTTCGGTCCCTCGAAATCGACCGTCGAGGGAGAGGCGCCCAAATCGCAGAAAGTCGTGAACCGGCGTCCGATCGAAAAGCCCGCCACCTCGACATAGGCCATTTGCAGCGCAAACGCATTGCCCGTGCCCCGGAAGTCGGCCTGAATGTAGCCGACGACCGGCCCGATCCGTCCGGCATCGGCGATCGCCTTGAAATAGAGGGTCGAGGCCGTCGGATCGAGCTGGATCTGCTGACGCTGCTTCGGCGAGTTGGGCACAGGGATGTCGGCCGTTACGAAGTCGAGGTTGTCGGCGATGCCGTCGAAATCGTAAGAAAGCCGCATGTCGGCATTGCCTCCTATGCCGAAAATCATCTTCTGGTTCTTGCCCGCGATGATGAAGCGGGGCAGTCCCGTCTGGCGGAATCCCCGCTCGATGGTCGAGTAATAAGTCTCTATGACTTCCGAAGTTACCATCGAGTCGATTTCGATACCCCCCCGATTGATGAATATCACTTCGGGACGGCTGTTGTTTTTGAGTACCTGAGCCTGTAGGCCCGAGAAAATCAGCGTGCACAGAGCCGCTGCCGCGCATAGTCCGAGATGTCTCATGGTCGATCCGTTATGAAAAATTGATTTTCAGATGCTAAAAGCTACCCTCCCCGATCAACTTTTGTGCCGCAAAGCATGCGGCGCCCGAGAGCGAATCGTCGCACGATTATTGTCCTGTACCGGAACCAAACGCTTGCGCCATGATGAGAACGAAACGATTCGAAAGCCGCGTAGCGCTCGTGACGGGCGCCGCGGCCGGCATAGGAAAGGCTACGGCCGAGCGGCTGGCTGCCGAAGGAGCACGGCTGGTCATCGCCGACTACGACTATCCCGAGGCCGAGCGGCTGGCCGAGCAACTGAACCGCGAGGGCACCCCGGCCTTCGCGCTACGATTCGACGCTTCCGAAACGGAGAGCTGCCGGGAAATCGTCGCCAGAACGATCGAGCGGTACGGAACGATCGACATACTGGTCAATAACGTAGGGGGAAGCGGTCTGAGCCGGGACCTCGACCTGCTGAACATGGACCTCGGCTATTTCGACGAGGTGTTCCACCTCAATCTGCGCAGCGTCATGGCTACGACGCAGGCGGCGCTGCCTGAAATGACGTTTCGCAACAGAGGTTCGATCGTGAATACGGCATCGATCGGCGGCCTGCTCGGAGACTTCCGAGGCACACTGTACGGAGCGGCGAAGGCCGGCGTCATCGTCCTGACGCGGTACATCGCGTCGCAATACGGCAAGCTGGGAATCCGCTGCAACGCCGTTGCGCCCGGGCTGGTACTGACCCCGGCCTCCACGCGGTCACTGCCGGAAAGCGTCCGCTCCGTCTTTCGCAAGCACAACGCCGTCGACTACCTCGGACAAGCGGCGGATATCGCCGCGACAATCGCCTTTCTGGCCTCCGACGACGCCCGCTACGTCACCGGGCAGACGATCACGGCTGACGGAGGCATGGACAGCCACAATCCCACGGTAGCCGAACTGGCCGATCTATCCGAAACGAAACTCCATGAAGCATAGCCGGCCGACGCAGGGCGACCGCCCTATCCGGGGAAACGCCTTTCGGTAACCGACACAGGCAAGCGGACCGGCAACGGAGAAACACCGCAACCGCCATATTCCATGATAATTATGGCACAAAATGCAAACGGCGATCCGACAACGAAACCGTGATTCCGTTCATAAGAGAAAGGGGAAGAGGGGGAAATCACCCTCTCCCGAAACAGAGTTCCTCGTCGGGAGCGAACGCAGGGGCCTCGAAACGGGTCCGGCCGCCCAGACCGAAACGCAGATAGGTGATCGGCAGCCCCTCGGCCAGAAAACGGCTCTCGTAGGTGGTCCGGATCGACAGCACGGAATCGGCGAACCCCGTGCCGTAAATGTCGTCGCAGCCGGCCTCGACCGGCAGCGCGTTGGCCTCGGCGACCGCTTTCGTATAGGCGTGCAGATGTTGCGAGTCGGTTTTCAGGTGAATCGCCCCGCCCGGCTTCAGGAAACGGGCGTAGCGCTCGAGAAACAGCGGCGCGGTCAGCCGCTTCTTGACACGGTTCTTGCGAAGCTGGGGATCGGGGAACGTGATCCATATCTCGTCGACCTCTCCGGGCGCGAAGAACGAGTCGATGAACTCGATGCGGGTGCGCAGGAAAGCGACGTTCGGCATCGCGTTCTCGGTAGCCGTCTTGGCGCCCCTCCACAGGCGGGCGCCCTTGATGTCTACGCCGATGAAATTTCGGTCTGAAAACCGCTCCGCAAGCGAAACGGTATACTCGCCCCGGCCGCAGCCCAGCTCCAGCACGATCGGATTCGGATTGCCGAAAAAGTCCTCGCGCCAGCGGCCCTTGAGCCGGTAGTCCTTGCGGAATATCTCCTCGAACTCGGGCTGCACGACGCAGCGGAACGTGGCGTTCTCCTCGAATCGCCTGATCTTGTCTTTTCCCATATGTCTCAGTCTTCGGATCGGTATATGTCCACGCCGACGGCCGCGACGCCTTTCACAAGGGGGTCGGGCATCAACGGAACGAAAGAAAACAGATAGGTTCCCGTTTCGGACAGAACGGCGTCGGAGCGGAAAGCTCCGACCGCATCGCGGCGGACATGAGGCTCTCCGGACACGTCGGGCAGCATCACCACCGCCGTATCCCGCCGCTGCCGCCCCGAGGGAGAGACCGTCGTAACGGCCACGCTCAGACGATCGTAACGAAAATCGCGGCCGTAGCGCACGATCAAGTCGATCGTTCGGGCCGACACCGTGTCGGAATTGTCGAAACGCACGACCGCCGGCTCCGAGACGGCCCAGCCGCCCGGATCGGTATCGGCCACGAACGCGCGTTCGGGCGAGAGACACGACGGCAAAACGGCCCACGCCGCCAAAAAGAGAAACCGACGGCTAACTGCCCTGCTTGCCGTCCTGAGCCGAATTATCCTGCTGCTCCGCATGCTTCTCGTTTTTGGCGCCGCCCCGCCTGCGATTCCGTCCTCCCCGCCGGGAGCCGCCCTCGCGCTGAGCGCTTTCCCTGCGTCCGGTCTCCGAAGGCAGGCTTTCGACGCCGGCATCCGGTCCGGATGGTCTGTTTCTGTCGGAGGTCTTGCCGCCCCGGCGATCCGCAGAAGCTCCGCGACCTCCTTGCGGCGCATGACGGTCGGAGCGGGATTCCCCTTCCCTGCGCTTCGCGGCAGAACGCTGCTCCGGAGAGGCTCCCGACGGTTGCGGCTGTCCTTCAGGAGCGCCCTTGCGACCGCCTTTCTTCTTACGGTTCTTGCGGCGTCCCTCCCGCTGCTTGTCGAAACGCGTCAGGCTCTCCTCGCCCACGACGTCGGCGAAAGTCGGCTCATCGGACTCGGGCTCGAAAGAGACGTCGGCCAGCCGGTCTACTTTCTGCCCTTTCTGATTGGCCCGGATAATCTCCTTGACCCGGTCGACGCCCAACGGCCTCATGTTGGCCTGAGAATGCGGGTCGGTACTGAACCACATCGTCCGGCTCAGAATGTCGGTCTTGACCAAATAATAATCGCCGTCGACCGTCTGCAAAGGCTCCCGAACGCGCGGGAAATCCTTGCGCGCATCGAGATAGGTGTCCAGCTCGTACACGAGGCAGCACTTCAGCTTGCCGCATTGCCCGGCCAGCTTCTGCGGATTGAGCGAGATCTCCTGACTGCGGGCCGAGTTGGTGGTCACCGAAACGAAACTCGAGATCCACGACGCGCAGCACAGCTCACGGCCGCACGACCCGAGCCCTCCGATACGGCCAGCTTCCTGCCGGGCTCCGATCTGCTTCATCTCGATACGGATACGGAACTGCTCGGCGAAAACCTTGATCAGTTCGCGGAAATCGACCCGTTCGTCGGCGATATAGTAGAAAATGGCCTTGATCTTATCGCCCTGATACTCCACGTCGCCGATCTTCATGTTGAGTTTCATGTCGGCGGCGATCCGGCGCGCGCGGATCATCGTATCATGTTCGAGCGCGATGGCCTCCTGCCATTTCTCGATATCGTAAGGTTTGGCCTTGCGATAGATTTTCTTGAACTCGCCGTTCTGCGGGTTGAAGCCCACTCGCTTCATCTGACGGGCGACCAAATCGCCCGTCAGCGAGACAATCCCGATATCGTGACCGGGCGACGCCTCGACGGCGACGATGTCGCCCCTTCGCAGCGGCAGGTTATTCACATTGCGGTAATAGCTCTTGCGCGTATTTTTGAAGCGGACCTCGAAAATATCGGTCGGAAACACCTCGGGCATATCCTCCAGCCAATTGAACGAATGCAGCTTGTAGCAACCCTCGCAGGCTGAGGCCGTCGCTTCGCCGTCGCAGCGGCAGAAACGACAGCCGCGACCGACGTCGAGGCTGCCCTCGCAAGGCGTATTGTCCGTATTCTTGCGTTCCTTGAAATCCATGAAAATGAAATTAATCGTAATGTACAAAGGTAACTATTTTTTCGGGATTGCCACCATCCGGCGCCGCCCGTATCGGATTACGGCCTCCGTTTTGCGCATACCTGCCGAAAGCACCGGCCCGCCGAATGACGATCCGAAGAAAATTCACCAATAGGACGAACGATTTTAAAACAAAATCGCTATATTTGACTACGATTTAAAACTTTCGAGCCATGAACGTCAATCAACTTTTGGCCGAACTCGAGCGCAGACACCCGGGGGAAGGCGAGTATTTGCAGGCGGTACGCGAAGTGCTGCTGTCGGTCGAAACGGTCTACAACCGGCATCCCGAATTCGAGAAGCTGCGGATCGCCGAGCGGATCGTCGAGCCGGACCGGATCTTCACGTTCAAGGTCCCGTGGGTCGACGACCGGGGAAACGTTCAGGTCAACATCGGCTACCGCGTCCAATTCAACAACGCGCTCGGGCCGTACAAGGGAGGCTTGAGGTTCCACTCGAGCGTCAACCTGAGCATCCTGAAGTTTTTGGGCTTCGAACAGATTTTCAAGAACGCGCTGACGACGCTGCCGATGGGCGGCGCCAAGGGAGGTTCGGACTTCAACCCGCGCGGCAAATCCGATGCGGAGGTCATGCGTTTCTGCCAAGCCTTCATGACCGAGCTGTGGCGTTACATAGGCCCCGAGACCGACGTGCCGGCCGGCGACATCGGCGTCGGAGGACGCGAGATCGGCTACCTGTACGGCATGTATCGCAAGCTGGCCCGGGAGAATACGGGCGTGTTGACCGGCAAGGGCATGACCTTCGGCGGCTCGCTCGTGCGGCCCGAGGCGACCGGGTTCGGCGCCGTCTATTTCGTCCGGCAGATGCTCGCCCACGCGGGCGATACGTTGGAAGGCAAGCGGATCGCCATCTCCGGATTCGGCAACGTGGCATGGGGAGTCGCGCTGAAAGCGACCGAGCTGGGAGCCCGCATCGTGACGATTTCGGGCCCCGACGGCTACGTATACGACCCAGAAGGGCTCGATGCGGAAAAGATCGACTGCATGCTCGAACTGCGCGCATCGAACAACGACATCGTATCTCCTTACGCCGAGAGATTCCCCGGGACCGAATTCCACGCCGGCGCCCGCCCGTGGGAGGTGCCCGTCGACATCGCGATGCCCTGCGCGACGCAGAACGAACTCGACGGAGAGGACGCCGACCGGCTCATAGCCAACGGCGTGCGCTGCGTAGCCGAGGTATCGAACATGGGCTGCACGCCCGAGGCGATAGATCGGCTGATCGGCCGCCGGATGCTGTACGCGCCGGGCAAGGCGGTCAATGCGGGCGGAGTCGCCACCTCGGGCCTCGAAATGTCTCAGAACGCGATGAAGATGAACTGGGGGCGCGAAGAGGTCGACCGGCGACTGCACGAGATCATGTCGTCGATCCACCACGCCTGCCTCGAATTCGGAACCGAGTCCGACGGCTACATCAACTACATGAAGGGAGCCAACATCGCGGGTTTCATGAAAGTGGCCCGCAGCATGGCCGAACAGGGAATCGTCTGATCTGAAACAAAACCGCAAGGCCTGCCGCCATACGTCCGGGACGTATGGCGGCAAGCCTTTTACCTTTTCATATCGCTCCCGGCCTGCTCTTTTCCCGGCTCCGAACCGGCACGACGCAGACAAGCAACCCGTATCCGTACCCGACAAAGCGCCGGCAAGCGCGCCGGAAACGACAAACGGTACGAAAGAGAGCATACGGTTGCTCTCTTTCGTACCGTTTCAGCTATGTATCCTGTCGGCGCCCCGTCCTTAGAAAGGCAGATCGTCCACCTCCGAAGACGAGCCCGAAGCAACCGGCTCCTCGGCGAAGGCGTCGAGCGGCGGCAAGCCGTCCGACACGGGCGCCTGCTGAGGCTGCTGAGCGGCCTTGCGCACGATCCGCCATGCCCGCACCTCGGTGAACCAGCGTCCGTTGTACTCGCGCGACTCGACGTTGGCCGAGATCGTCACCGCCTCGCCGGGCTTCAGCGTCGCTGCATCCTGCGCCTTGTCGCCCCAGAAGCTGACGCACACCTTGCGGTTGAACTCCCCGGGCTGTTCGAAAACGACCTCCTGTTTGACCCACTCCCCTCGCGCGCTCGTTCCCCGGACGGGCGGCAGGACATTCCATACGGTTCCTTCCAATTCCATTATGCTTCGTCTTTAATGATGTCGATACCCAGAATCAGGTCGCCCCGGCGGATCCGGTCGATCACGTCCAACCCTTCGACCACGCGGCCGAAGCAGGTATGCACCCCGTCCAAATGGGCCGTATTCGTCCGGTTCATGCAGATGAAAAACTGCGACCCGCCCGTGTCCTTGCCCGCATGGGCCATGGAGAGCACGCCCCGGTCGTGATATTGCTTCGGAGCGGACGTCTCGCACTTGATCGTATAGCCCGGCCCCCCGGTTCCGGTGCCGAGCGGGCAACCGCCCTGAATCACGAAGTCGGGGATCACGCGGTGGAACGTCAGCCCGTCGTAAAAGCCCGACTCGGCCAGTTTGCAGAAATTGGCCACCGTGATCGGCGTCTCGTTGTCGTACAGCTCGACGGTCATGTCTCCCTTTTCGGTATGTATGATTCCTCGGGTCATAATCTGAATCGTTTTTGGTTTTCCGTTGTAAATATAGTCTTTTCCGAGCTTATCGCCAAAGCGAGCCCGTCAGGCATGCTCCTCCTTGCGGCGCATGCCCACGCGCGGAGCGCGCCGGAACTCCTTCTCGCGGTCGAACAGGTAACGGTACGTGGTGTGCATCTTGTGCTTTTTCGCGCAGACGAAATTTTCGACCATACGCATCATGACCGGGTTGAAATCGCCGATCCAGGCCAGCTCGAGGCTGTCGTAGCGCTTGTTCAGCCCCTTGGCCACCTCCTCCTCGAACGTGCGAATCATGCCCGACTCGATGCCTTTGCCCTGAAAATCGGGCACCACTCCGAAAATGATCGCGAAAATGCGACGAGCCTTCCGGCTTACCTTGAGTCTCCACAGAAAGCGCAGCTTCTGGACCAGACCGAAGCGGCCGCCCAGCGGTCCGATCACGCCGTTCAGGTCGGGGACCATCAGAAAGAAGCCGATCGGAGCGTCGTCCCAGTAGGCGAAATACATCAGCTTCTCGTCGATGATCGGCCGCATCTTGGCCAGCAGAGCCCGGGCATGCTCGCGGGTGATCGGCTTGACGCCCGAGAAACCGGCCCACGCCTTGTTATAGACCGTCCGGAAATCCTCGGCGTACTGATCGATCCGCTTCTTGTCCATATGCTCGAAACGATAGCGCGGCTCCTCTTTCAGCCGCCGCACCCGCTCGTAGACGTTCTCGGGGAAAAGCCCCTCTTTGAGCTCGCGCAGGTAAGTATGCTGGTTGAAATAGTTCCGAAACCCGTAATTCTCGAACAGCCGGACGTAATACTCGAAATTGTACGGGTTCGCATAGAGCGGCGTGAACTCGAACCCCTTGACCAGCAGCCCCCACCATTGATCGCGGTCGCCGAAGTTGACGGGACCGTCCATCGCCTCCAAACCGCGCTCCTTCAGCCAGTCGCGCGCGGCGTCGAACAGCATGTCGGCCACCCGCTGGTCGTCGATCGATTCGAAAAAGCCGCAGCCGCCGGTCGGCTGATATTCCGAAGCGGCCACCAATTCCCGATTGTAAAAAGCGGCTATCCGGCCCACGACCCGGCCACGCTCGTCGACGACGATCCACCGGATCGCCTCGCCGTTGCGCAGCAACTCGTTCGTCTCGGGATGAAAGCGGTTCTCGATATCCTGATCGAGCGGACAGATCCAGTGCGGTTCATCGCGGTAGAGACGCTTGGGCAGGTCCAGAAACTCGCGCGTAGCGCGCCGCGAGGTCACTTCCTCCAACGTATATGCAGCCATAAGGTTTCGCGATAGTTTCCGCAAAGGTAAGAAAAGTCGGGGAAAATCCGTAAGTTTGTCCGAAGCAAACCTATCCGGCATGACAGCGAACGATTCAGAGAGGACGCGACAGCAGAGCCCGATCGACTACGGCACCCTGATGCAAAGACGCATCCGGCGCGTACTGCTCATCAGCAGCAGCTACGACGCTTATACGCTCGAGGAAGACGGCCGCATCGACGTGCAGATCAACCGCGAGTATATCGAGCTGAACCTGAATCCTACGCTAAAAACATGCTGAAGACCGCACGTTCAATACTACGATATTTGAAGGCAAAACCACCTCGCGGAAAGATGCGTAAATCGCTGAAAGGAGCGGGAGAATGAAATGTCCGAAGTGTGGGGCCGAGCATATTTCTCAGGAACGTCGAATCGATGGTGATGCCATTTGCTTGGACTGCCACCATCGCGGAAAGCCGGAGGAGTTCCGCCGGCAAACCAACTTCGACCGGTTGGCTGAAAGTCCGGAAAAATTGGCTCCGCACCTGATTTATTGGAACAATGTTGCGGGATGTTATTCACTCTCCGTCGGCGAAGAGCTTACCGATGAAGACGGCGACAGGATAGCCGGATTTTTCTCCCGCCAAGACGCACTGGATTTTGCGATTGAATATCTGAAACGGGAAATGAAAGAATGAGCGGAATAGACGACAGCCGGAACTGCACGATTTGTCCGGAATGCCGGGGGTGATGCTGTACAGACGGCGGAAGGTTTTCAGGAAGCTGCTGTAATCCGGAAAGCCGCTTTCGGTGCAGGCATTCAGGACGGAAACGCCCTCTTCCAGCGCCTTGCGGCAGTGCTGCATCCGCAGATAGATCAGGTAGTTGTGGGTACTCTCCATGGTGCACTCCTTGAACGCACGGGAAAGGTGCTCCCGGCTGGCGTAAAGCTCTTGCGCCAGCTGCGCGGTGGTAAGGGTCGGGTCCTGATAATGGGTCTGAAGGTAGGCCACCGCGCGCGACCAGTACACTGGTGCTGCTGGGTGTTCTAATCCCTGACTGTTCCGGGTAAAGCAACGAATACGTTGCCCCCATTTCTCTGAAGATATCCTGCATCTAAAGGGGAATGGGGGCATTTTTTATCAAAAATCAACTGAGAGGAGTAAAAGCCATGGAGATCTGCTCCCGTTTTACCGGCATGGAGCGCAAGAACGGCGCTTTCCTGCTGCATACTGATAACGCTGATGTCAAGGTCTGCTTTGTGACCGATGAGATCGTCCGCGTCCGCGCAAGCTTTGACCATGAGCTGGCAGAGGAGCCCTACGTCCTGATGACCACCGCATGGGAGGATCGGATAAAGCTACTTCCTGATGCAGCCCTTTACAGGTCTACACGCATCCACCACACGCCCGATTCTTACACCAAACGCGAACTTGTCGGGGCGAGGCCCCTCCATCTTGCTTACGCAAGACCGTTCTGTCGCTTAAAAGCCCCACTGGGGCTTTCATTGCTGCGCTACGCTGCGCAAACGCGAACTTGTCGGGGTGAGCCCTTCCATCTTGCTGCGCAAGACCGTTCTGTCGCTTAAAAGCCCCACTGGGGCTTTCATTGCTCCGCTTCGCTGCGCAAACGCGAACAACGCTCTTTTTGCTCTGCACAAAATCATACATCGTTTGGCGTAAAATTGGCGTATGGTGTAGTTTTTACTGGAAATTCATCAAAAGAAAAAGCCTGAAACTTCTCGTACCATCAAGAAGTTTCAGGCTTTGTTTTGCTTAAATTGGAAATTTACTGTTCAATCGGCTTCATCGTGGGGAACAGCAGCACATCACGGATAGAGGCACTATCGGTGAGCAGCATCACCAGACGGTCCACGCCGAAGCCCAGACCGCCCGTGGGAGGCAGACCGTACTCCAGTGCGTTGATGTAGTCGTAGTCCACCTGTGCCTTGCACTCAGGCTCCAGGGCCTTGCGCTCGGCCACCTGACGCTCGAAGCGGCCCTTCTGGTCGATGGGATCGTTCAGCTCGCTGAAGGCGTTGCCATACTCGGTGCAGTCGATGAAATACTCGAAGCGCTCGGTGAAGGCGGGATCATCCGGCTTGCGCTTGGCCAGCGGGCTGATCTCCACGGGGTAATCGTAGATGAAGGTGGGCTGGATCAGCTTGTCCTCCACAAAGGCGTCGAAGAACTCGGCCAGAATGGCGCCCTTGGTGGGCACCTCGGGCAGCTCCACCTTGTGCGCCTTGGCGGCAGCGATGGCGTCCGCATCGGTCTGCCAGTCGTTGAAGTCCACACCGGAATACTTCTTCACGGCCTCCACCATGGTCAGGCGCTCCCAGTGACCCATGTTGATCTGCTTGCCCTGATACGGGATGACCAAGCTGCCGCAGATCTTGAGGGCAAGGCGCTTATACAGCTCCTCCACCAGATCCATCATGCCATGGAAATCGGTAAAGGCCTGATACAGCTCGATGGAGGTGAACTCCGGGTTGTGCTTGGGGTCCATGCCCTCGTTGCGGAAGATGCGGCCCACCTCGTACACGCGATCCATACCGCCCACGATCAGGCGCTTGAGGTACAGCTCGGTCTCGATGCGCAGCACCATGTCCATGTTCAGGGTGTTGTGATGGGTGTAGAAGGGGCGTGCAGAAGCACCGATCTCGAACGGGGTCAGGATGGGGGTATCCACCTCCAAAAAGCCCTTCTCGTCCAGATAGGCGCGGATCTCCTTCAGGATCTGGCTGCGCTTGACGAAGGTGTCCTTTACCTCCGGGTTTGCGATCAGGTCTACATAGCGCTGACGGTAACGCATCTCGGTATCGGTCAGGCCGTGGAACTTCTCGGGCAGGGGGCGCAGGCTCTTGGCCAGCAAGGTCAGCTCGGTAGCGCGCACGCTCAGCTCGCCGGTCTTGGTGCGGAACACCTCGCCCTTGACGCCGATGATATCGCCCACGTCCAGCTTTTTAAAGGCGGCGTAGGCCTCGTCACCCAGCTCGTCGCGGCGGACGTAAAGCTGGATATCGCCCTTGTCGTCGCGCAGATGGGCAAAGCTTGCCTTGCCCATGACGCGCTTGGACATCATACGGCCTGCCAGTGCCACCAGCTTGCCGCTGTCGGTCTCGTTGGGCAGTTCCTTAAATTCTCCCTTCAGGTCAGCAGAATACGCGTCCTGCGGGAACTTGGTCAGGGTAAAGGGGTCGTTGCCGGCGGCCTGCAGGTCGGCCAGCTTCTGGCGGCGCACCTGTACCTGCTCGCTCTCGGACAGACCCGCAGCGGGGTTTCTCTTTTGCTCTTCCATGGTTACTCCTACTTAGTTTGCAGAATGGGTGATAGCCAGCACAGTGTACTCCACGGTCTGGCCGGTGGGCAGCAGCACTTCGACCTTTTCGCCCACAGCCTTGCCCATCAGGGCGTGACCCACGGGGCTCTCATCGCTGATCTTGCCGTTGAAGGCGTCAGCTTCGGTGCGGCCCACGATATCGTATTCCTCGGCCTCGTCCTCGCCGGTCTCGCGGATGGTAACGTGGGTACCAACGGAGACATTATCCACGCTCAGCTCGCTCTCGTCGATTATAACTGCGTTCTTGATGGTCTGCTCCAGTTCGGTGATGCGGTTCTCCACCAGACCCTGCGTATTCTTGGCCTCGTCGTACTCGCTGTTCTCAGACAGGTCGCCGTGGCTGCGGGCTTCCTTGATCTCTTCAGCCAGTTCCTTGCGGCGGACAGTTTTGAGGTATTCCAGTTCCTCCTGCATTGCCTTCAGACCGGCAGCGGACATCTTGATCTCTTGTGCCATTTGAGAATCTCTCCTTGTTATTAGCTGTATTTGTTTCGCGCAGCCACAAAGCCGCACAGGAATGCCATTTTGACTACACTATTATAATAGCAAGCCGGTGCCTTGTCAACAAAAAAGGCGGCAGTATGGCAGAAAAAAGCGTCCCCTGCCGCGTGCCTTTTCCATGCTGTCCCGGAAATCGAGTTTTCTCCCCTGCTTGCATGAAAATGCGATCCCGGAAAGTCCGCAGACCTTCCGGGATCGCTCTGACATCTTTTTACTCAGACCAGCTTTGGCACCGCTGCGGTCAGCAGTTCTGCCAGCCGGGCGTGACCCTTGCAAGTCAGGTGCATAAAGTCCACCTCGTTGAACTCGCACTCGGCGGCGTCCATAAAGTGCACGCCCTGCCGCTCGGCTACGATGCGCAGCTGCTCGGCGACCCCGCGGGATTTTTCCACGCAGCCTGCGCCCATGACGGCATCGTGGAAGCCGTCCTTGATGCAGGGCGGTGCCACCACCAGTATGTTAGGCGCTTTGCCACCCCAGCAGTCCACGCTTTTCACCTTGAGCAGCAGCCGCTCCATGCCCGCGCCGATGCAGGCGGCGTTTGCGCCAAAGCGCTCCTTGACGTCGTTCGTGCCCAGCATGATGATGAGCAGATCGATGACCTCGTGGCTCTTGAGCAGGGCGTAAGCCACGCTCAGTGCGTCCATGGACTCATGCAGCGGGTCCACGAACACGGTGGTGCGGCCGGAAAGACCTTCCTCGGTGACCAGATACTCCTCGCCCAGCGCCTTTTGCAGGCGGCAGGTCCAGCGCTCGTCCTCGTTGAAGCGGATGCCGTGGTCGGCGCAGTCGTTGGGGTCGGCGCAGTAGCCGTGGGTGTTGGAATCACCCAGACAGAGAATATGCTTTTTCATAACCAAATCACTCCTTTTCCATCGTCTGCCGGAAGTAGTACACAGCGCCCACCATCCCGGCATCGTTGTGCAGCTGTGCGGCACGAATTTCCAGTCCTTCGGCAAAGGCGGGCATGACGGATGCTTTCACCTTTTCAGCGATAGGCTCGATGAGCAGCTTCTGCTGGGCAGACACGCCGCCGCCGATCAGGATCAGCTGCGGGTTGAAGATATGCACCATGCCTGCAAGCCCCTGCGCGATCTCGTCCGTCCATGCGTCCAGCAGCGCCAGCACGATCTCGTTGCCCGCTTCTGCGGCGGCAAAGATAGCGCGGCCATCCTTCCATGCCGGATTTTCCTCCTGTGCGGCGCGCACCAGAGCAGTGGTGGCAGCGTAGCGCTCCCAGCAGCCCTTTGCGCCGCAGGTGCAGTCCACGCCGTCCAGCGCGTGGGTGCGGTAGTGTCCCAGCTCGCCGCCCAGACCCCGCGCACCTTCCAGCAGACGGCCGCCGGTCAGGATGCCTCCGCCCACGCCGGTGCCCAGCGTCACGCCGATGACGTCCGTATAGCCCTGTGCACCGCCGACCCACACCTCGCCCAGCGTCATGCAGTTGGCGTCGTTGGCTACCGTGACCGGCAGACCAAAGGTCTTTTCCAGCTCCGCCTTGATGGGTGCGCCGATGTAGTTGGGCAGATTGCCGCAGGTACCCGCCACGATGCCCTTGCGGCTGTCGATCTGCCCGGTGGCAGAAACGCCGATGCCCGCAAGGCTTTCCGCCGGGACGCTCTGCGCGGCAAGGAAAGCTTGTGCAGCCTTCAGCACCGTGGTCAGGATGGGGGTGCGGTAGCCGTCAAAGCTTACGCTCTCTTCGGCTTTCGCCAGCACCGCGCCAGTCTCGTCCACGATGCCCAGCTTGACGGCGGTGCCGCCGATGTCGATACCAAGATAGTGTTTCATAGCAGGCACTCCCCTGTGTTATTTCTTTGCGGCGTTGATGGCACCGGTAAAGCGTGCGGTGATCTCTGCCGGGCGGGTAATGGCACCGCCCACCACCAGCGCAAAGGCACCGGCTTCCAGCGCCTTGACCGCCTGCTCCGGGTAGTGGATGTGACCCTCGGCAATGATCTTTGCCGGGCACTCTGCGGACAGCTTGCGGATGAAGTCAAAGTCGATATCATCAATGCCGGTGGTCTCGGGGGTGTAGCCGCGCATGGTGGTGCCTACAAAGTCGGCACCTGCCTCGGCGCAGAGCATGGCGTTTTCAAAGTTATCGCAATCGGCCATCACCAGCTGCTCGGGGTACTTTGCCTTGATGGCGCGGATGAACTGTGCCGAGGTAGAGCCGTCCGGGCGCAGCGCACCGGTGCCCTGCACGGCAAGGATGTCCACGCCGCAGGCCACCAGCTCGTCCACTTCCTTCATGGTGACGGTGATGTACATGGGCGTGCCGGGGTAATCCTTTTTGATGATGCCGATGACCGGCAGTTCCACCACCTGCTTGATCTGGGTAATGTCCCGCACGGTGTTGGCGCGGATGCCCACAGCCCCGCTCATGGCAGCAGCTTTCGCCATCAGGGGCATGACCCCGCCCTCCTTGGTATACAGCGGCTCGTGCTCCAATGCCTGACAGGACACGATCAGCCCACCCTTGATCTGTGCAAACAGCTTTTCCTTATCCATGGTCTTACTCCTCCATTCTGATCTTGACGACTGCCTTGCGCACGCTGACGCAGCCGTGCTGTACAAGGCCGGGCTTATGCAGTTCCTCCGGGAAGAACAGCACAAAGCGTCCCTCGCCCAGTGCACCGGTCACTACGCTGGCGCTGTCCTGAAAGCCGCAGTCCCCGGTAAATTCCCCGATCTCCGCGCCGGGCAGATTGGTGTAGCCCCAGCCCTCGCTGCCGGTAAGGTCTACCTGTAAATCAGCATAAAGCTTGTGGTACTCCGGGTGGTAGCCCGCGTCCGGGTGCAAGGTGGCGTCCATCAGGTTGATGAACACCTTGTCGCCGTCCACCTCGGTGCGTCCCAGCTGCAGGGCGGCAAGGTCGTGGGTAAGCAGGTAGTCAATGGCGGTATCCAAGTTGGGGTGCAGTCCCCTGTACCGGCCCAGATGCTGCAGGGTATCGCAGATCATTCGCGTTTCCTCCAATAAAAGAAGCGCCCGCCTCCCCTCTGAAAAAGAGACGGAGAGGGGCGCTTTTATCCTGTTACAGCTTTGCGATGGCAGCTTCGATCATGGCCTGTGCCTCGGCCACAACGGCTTCATCCTCGGGGATCAGGCCGGGCATCGGGGCGCGCACGCTGCCCAGTTCCAGCCCGTACATCCGGCGCAGGATCTCCTTTTGCACGGCATACAGGTTACCGTGGGCGGAGCACATCTTGTAAATGATGCGGTTAGCCTCGTACTGGATAGCGCGTGCCTTTGCGATCTCGCCCTTTTCCAGATGGGCGTTCATAGCCAGATACAGCTCCGGCATTACGGCATAAGTGCCGCCGATGCCGCCGTCTGCGCCGATGACGCGGCCGGAAACGAACTGCTCGTCCGGGCCATTGAACACCACAAAGTTGCCCTCGCCGCGGGCGGCAATGCCGGCATCCTTGAACATCTGGATGTCCTGCGTGGGCATGGAGCTGTTTTTCACGGCCACCACGTTGGGGTTCTTCAGCATCTCGTTCAGCAGGCTCATGGTCAGCGCCGTGCCAGCCAGCTGCGGGATGTTGTAGATGACGAACTCGGTGTTGGGTGCTGCTGCGGACATATCGTTCCAGTACTTGGCAATGGCGTACTCCGGCAGGTGGAAGTAGATGGGCGGGATGGAGGCAATGGCGTCCACGCCCACGCTCTCGGCGTGGCGTGCCAGCTCCATGCTGTCGGCAGTGTTGTTGCAGCCAACGTGGGCAATCACGGTCAGCTTGCCCTTGGCCTCGCTCATCACGGCCTCCAGCACCGTCTTGCGCTCCTCGACGTGCTGGTAGATGCACTCGCCGGAGGAGCCGCCCACATACACGCCCTTGACGCCCTTGGCGATCAGGTGACGGGTCAGCGCCTTGACCCCCTCCACCGAAATGTTGCCCTCTGCGTCATAGCAGGCGTAAAAGGCAGGGATGACACCCTGATATTTTTTGATATCTTTCATGTTTCAAGCCCTTCTTTGCAATCAGTAATAATTCAAGATAAAATAGTCGTTCGTATCAGGTTCTGAGGCTTTTTGCTCCGGGCGGGGGGTATTTTTGCCCTCTTGCCGCTGTCGCAATTTTAGCCCTTGACCGCACCCATTGCGATGCCCTTGGTGAAGTACTTCTGGAAGATGAGGAAGATGATGATGATCGGCACTGCGGCCAGTGCGGCACCGGCCATGATCAGGCCGAAGTCGGTGCTGTTCTCTGCCTGCAGCTTTGCAATGCCCAGCGAGATGGTCAGGTTGCTGGTGCTGGACAGCATGATCAACTGCATGAAGTAGTCGTTCCAGCTGTTGATGAAGGTAAAGATGGCCAGCGCGCCGATACCGGGCTTGACCATGGGCAGCACGATCTTGACAAAGGTGCGTGCCTCGCTGGCGCCGTCGATGCGGGCAGCTTCCAGCATTTCTGTGGGGATGCCCTCACTGAACTGCTTCATCAGGAACACGCCGAACGGCCAGCCCACAATGGGGAAGATGACCGCCCAGATGGTATTGTACAGGTTCAGTGCGCTCATCTCGCGCAGCAGGGGGATCAGGATGACCTGCTTGGGCAGTGCCATAGCGCAGACGATGAGGGTGAACAGCAGCTTGCGGCCCACAAAGCGCTTTTTGGCCAGCGCATAACCGGCCATGGCGGCGGTCAGGCAGGTAAGGATCATGGACATGACTGCCATGAACACGGTGTTGATCATCCAGCGGATGGCGGCGGGAGCCATGGGGCCTACCGAGAAGTAGACGGGCTCGCCGTTGGCGCTGAACTTGGAGCCGAAGGGCACGGCCAGCTGCCACAGCGGGGCACGCTTGCCGGCAAACAGTTTCTGGTAGTTGGTCAGCACCCACTGGCTGGGCCACCACTCGGGGGTAGTGGCGTTGATAGCGGCACCGGTCTTGAAGGAGCCGGTGATGATCCAGTACAGCGGGAAGGCGAACAGCACCGCCATAATGCTGATAAGGATAATCGCCAGAATGGCGTAGGCGCTCATCTTTTTCAGTTTACTGGGATGGCGCTCCAACGGTTTTTGCTTTTTTGCAGCAGTTGCACGCATTGTTCCGCACCTCCTTAATTATCCTTGTTGCCCAGCTTGAACTGGACAGCAGACAGAATGGCGATGATCACCGCCAGCACCACGCCCATGGCGTTGCCGTAGCCGTACTTGTACTGCTTGAAGGCGGTGTAGTAGATGTAGTACATAATGGTATCGGTCTTGTGGTTGGGGCCGCCGGAGGTCAGCAGCTGGATCAGTGCAAAGCATTGGAAGGAGTTGATGGTGGTGATGACCAGAATGTATAGGGTGGTGGGCATAATGGCCGGCCACTTGATCTTCCAGAAGCACTGGAAGTCGGTCGCGCCGTCCACCTCGGCAGCCTCCACGATGGACTGATCCACGTTGCCCAGTGCCGAAACGTACAGCACGATGGGCTGACCCACGGAGGTAGTGAGCAAAATCAGGATGATACAGCCCAGTGCAAACCGCTCGTCACCCAGCCAGTTGATATTCTTGTCCAGAATACCAAGGCTCTTGCCCAGATAGTTGAAGATGCCGTAGTAGTTGTTGTACATCCACTTCCACACCACGGTAACAGCGACCGAGCCGGTGACCACGGGCAGGTAGAACACGCAGCGGAAAAGGCTGGTGGCCCACTCCGGCAGGTCTACGATGGCGGAGGACACCCACAGCGAGAAGATGCAGGTGATGGGCACCGACACGATAACGATGACGAAGGTGTTCTTTAATGCACCAAGGAAGATGGGGTCGGCAAACAGGGTCTTGTAGTTTGCCATCCCCACAAAGATATCCGCGCGGTTCATGGTGGAGTCAAAGAAGCTGGTCACCACGCAGAGGATCATGGGGTAGATGACGAAGCCCAGAAAGAAGATCAGGCTGGGCAGCAGGAAGCAGTAGGAGGCGAAGGTTTCGCGCCGTACCAGCGCACTGCTGCGTTTGGGCTCTTTCATTGCCGTCTTTGCAGCCAAGAGGATCACCAAACCTTTCGTTTGAGAGTGTTTTTTCCGTAAAAGGGCCCCTCCCTCACCCGGAGGAAGGGGCCTTGCGGTTCAGCTGTGATGCAGTTCAGAAAAAGTAGCGCTTATGCCTCGGCGGCAGCGGCTGCGTTTGCGTTGTCCACGAAGGTCTTGACGGCAGTCTCGACGGCCTCGCCGGAGCCCACGCGCTGCAGCATGTTCCACCACTCGGTGCGGGCAGTGGTCCAGCCCGGGGTGATCTGGTAGTAGTCGCCCAGATAGCCCATGAACTTGCTGTACTCGCTCATGACCTCGTTGCCGGCGTAGATGTCGCCCACGCTGGTGCGGACGGGGAAGTAGGTGGAAGCCAGCACGCTGTCCTTGACCTGAGAGGGATCGGCAGCGATGAACTCAATAAAGGTCTTTGCAGCCTTGATCTTGGCCTCGTCGCCGTTATCAAAAATGCCGAAGCCCCAGATGCCGCCGCACAGCTTCGGGTCGCCGCTTTCGGTGGGGAATGCCATGGGGAAGATCTCGTCGCCGCTGATGGTCTGGCCTGCGGCAGCGGTGTCAGCGTTCAGCTGCTGTGCAATGTTCCAGCAGAAAGCCATCTGCAGGGTGCCGTTGCGGAACAGGGTGATCTCCTCGCCGCCGTTGATGGAGGGATCGAAGTTGACGCCCTTTGCATCGTACAGAGTCTGAATGGCCTTGATGTTCTCGGCAGAGTCGGCGGTGTACTTGGTGTGGGCTGCATCGGTAAAGGTGCCGCCGTACATATTGTTGATGATGGCGCGGGTGCCCTGGTCGCCGCCCTGACCGCTGCAGTAGATGGCTGCTACGTTCTCGTAGCCGCCCTTGTACAGTGCGTCCACAGTGTTCAGGAAGCCCTCGGTGCTCCAGGTGTGCTTGTCAGTATCAATGTACTTGTCCGCGCCCACTTCCTTGACCTTGGTCATGTTCACGGCCATGCAGTGTGCGGTCATGCACAGGGGATACTCGTAGTAGTCGCCCTTCTCGTTGTGGCAGGCAGACTCCACAGAAGCGTAGATGTCCTTCTTGGCGTCGTCGGTCCACAGGTCGTTCAGCGGAGCCATAACGCCCTTGGCACCCCAGTTGGCCACCAGACGCTCGGGTCCTTCCATGACCAGATCGGGTGCGCTGCCGCCCTCGATGGCGGTGTTCACCTGATCGTCGCCGTTGGTGTAGTCCAGATACTCCACGGTCACCTTGATGTCGGGGTACTTTGCGTTGAAGCTGGAGATCAGGTTCTGGACGGTATCGTCATTGCCCCAGCCGCCGATGGGGTATGTCCACAGCTTGATGCTTGCGCCGGTGCTGGCTGCACTTGCAGCAGCAGAGGAAGCGGTGGAGGAAGCAGCAGTGCTGGTGGAGGAGGAACCGCCGCAGGCGGCCAGTGCACCGGCAGCGCCCAGAATACCGGCAGCCTTCAGGAAGGAACGGCGGGAAATGCAGTTTTTCATGGTAGATTCTCCTTGTTCATCTTCTTCGACCCATCGGGGGATCGTACTCCGTTTTGCTCGTAGCGGCTGCTCGTGTCCGCAGCCGTTGCTTGTAGCCCAATTATAGAAAATTATTTTCATTTTGTCTATTCGTTCTTTTCATAAATTTTCATTTTTAAACCCGGCAGTCTGCACAAAATTGTGGGATATCAGAAAAAACACAATATTTTCATCCACTTTACTTGTCAAAATAGTTACAAAATGGTACACTTTCCCCAGCTGTTCTGAAAATCACTTTCAGCTTTGAAATTGTAAAAATGAAAAGCATTTTCACTATTTGGGGCATTTTTTCCTTCAAAACTGTGCCCTCTGCACAGAATCGGCGGGTAAAATGTGTTCATTACGCCTCTTGCACAGCGGCGCGGTTTCTCTTATACTTTTATATAAGAAGGTAAGCACGAACACGGCACCGGCACCGCCGGCGGCCTAAGTCAGGAGAGGGAAGAATGTCTACAAATTTTTGGGAGCTGCTGCAGCAGCATCAGGGCGACCTGACAAAATCCGGCCGCACGGTGGCCGAATATCTGGTGCAGCACGCTGCGGAGGCACAGTATCTGTCCATATCATCGCTGGCCAGAGAGTGTCAGGTGGCCGAGGCCACGGTGTTCCGGTTCTGCCGGGCGCTGGGCTTTGAGGGCTACCACGAAATGCGCATTGCGCTGGCGCAGGCCAATGCCACCGGTGTGCTGGTAAACCAGCAGGAGCCCGCCCCGGACGCCGACACTGCCACCCTGTGCGAGCACGCCTCAGCACTGTTCATGACCGCCATCAATGGCACCCAGAACGCCCTTTCGCCGCAGGCGGTGGATCAGGCTGTGGCGCTGCTGCACAGCGCCCGGCAGGTGTTCTGCATGGGACAGGGCGGCAGCATGGCCGCCGCCAAAGAGATCTGCGCCCGGTTCGCCTGCATCACCAACAAGTTCCGTGCCACCGCCGACAGCCACATGCAGGTCATGGCGGCCAGCCTGATGACCGAGCAGGACGTGGTGCTGTTCGTCTCCTACTCCGGCGCTACCCGGGACCTGATGGAGACCCTGCGCACTGCCAAGGCCAACGGCGCAAAGATCATCCTGATCACCCACTACGAGGACTCCCCCGGTGCAAAACTGGCAGACATCGTGCTGCTGTGCGGCGCACAGGAAAGCCCGCTGGATTCCGGCAGCATCCCCATCAAGGTGGCGGTGCTGTATGTAGCCGAAGTGCTGGTGCTGCGGTACATTCTGGACGATAAGCCCGGCAGCACCGAAGCGCAGGAGCACACCACCGAGGCGCTGGCTGTAAAGATGCTTTGAGCACCGAACTAAAATTTTAGGGATAACGGAGCATCCGGGGATGCTCCGTTATCCCTTTTTTACGCAAAAAATCGGTCAGACCCGCAGGCCTGACCGATTTCCAGCTTATCAATGATGTTGCAGCGCTGTACGCTTAGTCGCGGCGGCGGCTGTTGAGACCCAGCAGACGCACCACATACAGGAAGATGTTGATGAAGTCCAGATACAGCGTCAGTGCGCCGTAGATGGAAGCCTTTTCCGCCAGCTCGCTGTCCCCTGCGTAGTAGGAGTACATCTGGCTCAGCTTCTGGGTGTCGTAGGCGGTCAGCAACATGAACACCACCAGACCGATGCCGGAATACAGCACCGTGCCCATAAAGCCCATGCCAAACAGCAGACCAACGAAACCGGTGATAAGCAGCGCAAACAGTGCCATCATCAGTTTGGGACCCCAGCCGGACAAATCTTTGTGGGTGGTGGTGCCGTAAACTGCCATCAGGCCGAAGTACAGCGAGGTGGCAAGGAAAGCCAGCACCAGTGTGCCCAGATCAAAGGCAAGGAAATAGTAGCTCAGCACCATGCCGTTGAGTAGGGCGTAGCCTAAGAACACCCCTCTTGCCGCACCCACGGACATATTCTGCACCCGGGCGCTCAGCACGATCACCAGCGCCAGCTCGGCAATGGTGAACAGCAGGTACAGCGAATTGACCACATAAAACAGCGGGGTGGTGGCGGTTACAAACGCCGCCGCAAAGGTGATCAGCAGTCCCAGCGCCATCCAGCGGTAGGTGCGGGTCATATAATCAGCCGAGGTCATTGTAGGCTCTGCATAGCCACGGTTGTAATTGTTATAACTCATCTGGGTTCCTCCAGTCTATTCTGCGGAGCATTTCTCTCTTGCTCCGGTCTACGGAATATAGTATACTGCATAGAAATGAACGTTTCATGAAAAAGGCTGTGATATTGTATGTCCCTTGGACTTTATCTGCATATTCCCTACTGTTTTTCCAAATGTCGGTACTGCGATTTTTATTCCCACCCCGGAGAGCGGGGCGTACCGGACGCCTATGTGGACGCGCTGCTGCGGGAGCTGCACCGCTTTGCGCCGGACGCGCCCCTGCGGCCGGACACCCTTTATTTCGGCGGCGGCACGCCCAGCCTGCTCACCCCGGCGCAGGCAGAACGGCTCATCCGGGCAGCAGAGCCTGTGCCCGGTGCAGAGATCACCTTGGAAGCAAACCCTGAGACCGTCACCGAGGAGAGCCTGCGGGGCTTCCGGGCGGCAGGGGTGAACCGCATTTCCTTCGGGGTGCAGTCTGCCCGGGACACCCAGCTGCGCACCCTTGGCCGTCCCCACAGCGCCAAGCAGGCGCGGGCAGCCTTTGCCGCCGCCCGGCGCGCCGGATTCGAGAATATCAGCGGCGACATCATGCTGGCACTGCCCCACTATACGCAGGCCGAGTTTGACGAGACACTGGAGCTAATCGAAAAAGGCGGTGCCACCCACATCTCGGCTTACCTTTTAAAGATCGAGCCGGACTCCGCCTTCGGCAAGCACCCGCCAGAGGGTCTGCCCACCGGCGATGAAGCCGCCGATTTCTACCTTTACGCCGTGGAGCAGCTGGAACACCACGGCTACCGCCAGTACGAGATCTCCAACTTTGCAAAGCCGGGCTATGAAGGCCGTCACAACCTCATCTACTGGGACTGCGGCGATTATCTTGGCCTTGGCCCTGCGGCACACTCCTGCATGGGCGGCAAGCGGTTCTGCTACGCGCCGGACACCGCCGCCTTTCTGCAGGACGCCGCCGCACCCATCATGGACGGCAGCTGCGGTGCAGAGGACTACCTGATCTTACAGCTGCGTCTGCGCAAGGGGCTTGACCTTGATGCCTACAAAGCCCTGTACGGCAAGCAGTTTTCCACCGCACAGATGGCCTTTGTGCAAAACTGTGTCCGCGCCGGATACGCCACCTTCGATGGCCGCATCCTCGCCCTGACCCCCGCCGGGCTTATTGTGCAAAACAGTATTCTAGCACAGCTGCTCTGATGGGAGGGCGAAGCAGAAATAGCAGGAAAAAGTATCGTAAAACAAAACCGCAACGTATTTTGATACGTTGCGGTTTTTTGGTGGGCGCGGGTGGATGTCGCGAGCCGCGCTGCTAAAAACAGACCACCGGGCTGTTTTTGCGCCATCTTCAGCGATGTCGCCGCAGCTGTTCGAATCCACCCTCGAGAGTGAGACTTAAGATGCCGGGCAAAACAAAAACCAGCGTAATTTCTACGCTGGTTCTTTTGGTGGAGCGAAGCAACCCAAATCCGAACCATTGCCCTCTGGGGCATCTTTGGCGGC
>OODG01000589.1_pt1 | contig 25997 bp, 24 predicted proteins | sample 1671621 | NCBI WGS metagenome assembly OODG01 (sample SAMN06348175, study PRJEB24527) | human gut metagenome | biome: human gut; feature: ankylosing spondylitis patient; material: feces | host: Homo sapiens | place: China | collected 2015-10 | reverse complement strand
CAGCCAGCGTGCTCTGCCCAGCCGCCGCCCCGAGCAGTGGATGGCAGACCCCGGCTGCGGCTACACCGTGCAGACTGACGTGCAGCTGTGGATGCGGGACAAGCTGGTGGAGGCCATCGACATCGTGCCCTTCGGCTATGCCGACACCCTGCGCGGCCAGGCCGAGACCGAAGAGAACGAGGCCTACGAATAAACGCAAAGAATCGGTTACAATCCGGGGCAACCGCTTGACAGAACGGTCACAATCCTTTATTGTATAAAGGAACCACTTTTTCGTTTCGCCAAGGAGGAAGTTCCCATGTCCGAAAACAAGTCCCAGACGCCGGCACAGAACACGCCGGAAAACAGCGAGAAGAAGAAAGTTTCCCTGTTTGCACTCATCGTCGTGCTGGTCGTGGCGGTCATCGTGATGGTCGCGCTGTTCGTGCGGTCGAATAACCTGTCCAGTCAGCTGGATGAGGTCAACGGTCAGCTGGCCGCCAGCAACACCGAACTCCAGCAGACCATTGCTGACAAGGAGACGGCGCAGGCGGAACTGACCACCGCGCAGAATGACCTCCGCGAGGCGCAGCTGGTGCTGGAAGAATCCACCGCAAAGGTGGCGGAACTGGAAGCCCAGCTGGTTGTCCTGAACGACGAAAACGAAGCGAACAAGGCGCAGGTGGAAACGCTGACCGCTGAACTGGACACCGCAAAGGCGAATCAGGCGGCGGCGCAGGGCATGGTTTTTATCGTCGGCAAATCGGGAAGCGGGAAGAGCACGCTGCTCAACATTTTGGGCGGCTTGGACGTTCCCACCGCGGGCGAGTTGTTGATCGACGGAAAATCGACAAAAGCTTTTAAGGCGGGGGATTACGACCGTTACCGTAATGAATATGTCGGCTTTGTATTTCAGGAATACAATTTAATTGAAGGATTGAATGTAATAGAAAACGTGAGTATGGCGCTCGATTTGCAGGGTGAAAAAGACTACGGCGCGGTGGAGCGCGAGCTTGCGCGCGTGGAATTGAGCGGCTTTGAAAAGCGGAACGTTTCCACATTGTCGGGCGGGCAGAAACAGCGGGTGGCGATCGCGCGCGCGCTCGTAAAACAGCCGAAAATTTTAATTGCCGACGAGCCGACCGGTGCATTGGACAGCGAAACGGGAGAAAGCCTGTTCAGATTGCTCAAAGATATAGCCCGCGACCGATTGATCGTTGTAGTTTCGCATGACCTGGAATTTGCAAGACAATATGCCGACCGAATTATCGAATTAAAGGATGGAAAAGTAATCGCCGATCAAGAATCGAGAGCGCCTATGTCTTCGGTTAAGGCGATAAAAAAAGATGTTAGAGTGAAACGACGCGGATTAAACCTCGCCAGAGTATTTTGTCTCGCGTTAAAGGGTATGAAAAAAAATCCTGTGCGTTGCGCCATCTCGCTTGTTTTATGTGCGTTTTCATTTATTTTGCTGGGCATCAGCTTTTTGTCCTCGCAGTATGACGTGAACGAAACGATGGCTTATTCCCTGGAAAAATACGATCCCGAGGTGTTACTAAGTAGAAATAGCTTGTACACTTATAGCGAAATGCAGCAACTCCGCGGAACGTATCCCGGTCTTGAATTTAACGCGGTTTTCGGCGTCGACGGTACGGAAACAGGAAGAATCGTCGTAACCAAAGAAAATGAACCAGATTTATATTCTGCTTATGCTTCTCAAAATCGTCAGGGGTATTTAACGGAATTTTCCACTATTATATGTAACGGCTACGAGCTGGTCGAAGGGCGGCTGCCCGAAAAAAACGACGAGGTCGCCATTCCCCTGGGAATGTTTTATGCGATGACAGAGTACGGCGGCGAAAATCTGGACTGGGGGATCGTTAAGAATTTCGACGATATTTTGGACATCGGTCTTATCGACGGAACGCGCGTTGAGTGTCTCGGCAAAGCGATATCCGGCGACCCGGCGGCGTATTTAATTCGCGGCGCGGTCATAGCACTCAGAAGCGAAGACGCCGCAAAAATAGCGGTCAGCAAGATATGACGGCGCGGAGGCGGTAAAATTGGGACTGACGCGCACTTCAACGGGAAAGCATAGCATGGACGCAAATACGCCCGCTCTCAAATCTGATCCCGGCGATATTGTGATAGCCCTCGCCGGGAATCCGAACGTCGGCAAAAGTACGGTGTTCAACGCTCTGACCGGCATGAATCAGCACACCGGCAACTGGACGGGAAAAACAGTTGCCACCGCCTGCGGGTCGTTCAGAAAAAACGGAAAGAATCATATTCTGGTCGATCTTCCCGGCACATACTCGCTCTTCACGCACTCGGTTGAAGAGGAAGTGGCGCGGGACTTTATACTCAGCGAAAATGCCGACGCCTGCATAGTTGTTTGCGACGCAACATGCCTTGAGCGAAATCTGAATCTTGTTTTGCAAATAATTGAAATAACTCCGCGCACTGTCGTTTGCATTAATCTCATGGACGAGGCGAAGAGAAAGAAGATATCAGTTGATATTCCCGCTCTGTCGCGCGAGCTCGGTGTACCCGTAATCGGAACGAGCGCGCGCAGCGGCAAGGGGCTCGACGAGCTGATTGACGCAGTTGACTCGGTAATATCAAAAAAGCCCGCTCCCATAGAGCCTGTGCATTATGGTAGCGGAATCGAAGAAGCACTAAAAATACTCACGCCCGCTCTGAGCGAAAAATCAAGCCACCCACGGCGCGATGCAATGCAAATACTCTCGGGAGAAATTGAAGCTCCCGACGCGGCGCAAGATGAGGCAAAGCTCGCAAATGAAGTAATTGACAGATTCGGGCTGACGCATGAAATGATACGCGACAAAGCGGCAATAGCCGCCGTTATGAGGGCCGAAGATATATTCAAAAAATGCGTCACAACAAGCGCAAAGCACTCGGCGGCAGACAGAAAGCTCGACCGCATATTCACGGGTCGCGCCGGGATATTCGCCATGCTCCTGCTGCTCGCCGCCGTGCTGTGGCTGACTGTATACGGGGCCAACTATCCGTCAAATCTGCTGTTTTCGGCTTTTGATGCGTTCGGGGCAAAACTGCGGCAATTACTATATTTGATAAACGCTCCCGATATTCTGACGAGCGCGCTCATTGACGGAGTATACAGAGTGCTCACATGGGTCGTTGCGGTCATGCTCCCGCCGATGGCGATATTCTTTCCGCTGTTCACGCTGCTCGAAGATTCAGGATATCTTCCAAGGGTAGCTTTCAATCTCGACCACAGGTTCAAGAAATCCGGCGCGTGCGGAAAACAGGCATTAACAATGTGCATGGGATTCGGCTGCAACGCGGCAGGAGTTACGGGATGCCGGATAATCGATTCGCCGCGCGAGCGCCTCATGGCGGCAGTCACGAACGGATTCGTGCCGTGCAACGGGCGATTCCCGACGCTGATATCGCTGATTTCACTGTTTATCGTCGGCGCACTGCCCGCTCCGTTTGACTCGTTTGCCGGAGCCGCTCTGCTGACGGCGCTCATAGTTCTGTCCGTCTTTGCGACCTTTGCGGCGTGTTTCCTGCTTTCAAAGACGATACTTCGCGGAGTACCTTCATCATTCACGCTCGAGCTGCCGCCGTATCGCCGACCTCAGATAGGCAAAGTTATAGTGCGCTCCGTATTCGACCGCACGCTCTTTGTGCTGGGGCGCGCCGCGGCTGTTGCGGCTCCCGCCGGGCTTATAATATGGATAAGTGCGAACATAAAAATAAACGGCACGAGTATTTTTTCATATTGTTCTGATTTTCTTGACCCGCTCGCGCGGATCTTCGGCATGGACGGAGTCATTCTGACTGCGTTCATTCTCGGATTCCCGGCAAACGAGACTGTTGTGCCGATAATGCTCATGGGCTATCTCGCCGACAGCGGCATCTCACAGACTGACGGCGCCGCACTGCACACACTGCTTACAGCAAACGGCTGGGACATAAAAACAGCCATATGCGTGATAATATTCATGCTTTTCCACTGGCCGTGCTCAACAACGCTGATAACGGTAAGAAAAGAGACGGGCAGCATGAAATGGGCTGTTATCGCCGCACTTCTGCCGACCGCCGCAGGACTTATATTATGTTTTGCCGTTTCTCATATTTTCGCGCTGATCTGAGAGAGCAAACCGGGAACTTCCGAAAGCTCTTTTATTGTGTAGTCCGGCTTTATGTTGTTGTCGTTTTCTATTCCTTTAGGATTGAACCAGACTGTTGTTATCCCGGCATTTATGCCGCCTTTTATGTCAGAGCTCAGGCTGTCTCCGATTATGACCGTCTCGCTGAGCGAGAAATCGGGTATCTCCGCAAAGCAGATATCAAAGAACTGCTTGTCCGGCTTATTGGCGCCGAGAATCTGAGAGATAAATATGCCGTCCATATATTTTGCGATTCCGGAGCTTCCTATCCTGCCCTCCTGTACCTTTGCGGTGCCGTTTGAGACTATATAAAGTCTATACTTTCTGTAAAGCTCCTCGAGCAGCTCGGGCGCGCCGGGCATAAAATAGTGGCCGATTGCGAGCATACTTTCATAATACGCAGTCGCCTTTACGGGATCGCATTCGACGCCTATCGTTTTAAACAGCTCGCGGTAGCGCCCAACTTTAACTTCTTCGCGCGAGATTTCGCCGAGTTCGAGGCGCTTCCAATGGGTTGCGTTTATTGTGCTGTAGAGAGCCAGTGTCTCTTCGGTCGGGTCGATGCCGAAATGCACAAGTGTTTTCGTGAGGGCTATTTTCTCCGCCTTATGAAAATCGAAGAGCGTATCATCCAAGTCAAAGAGCACATTTCTTATCATCACAAACCTCCGCGGACTTTTTCGACTATTATAGCACCGATTTTATTTCTATAGAGTATATATCAGAATTTTTTACCGAATATTTTTTGTTGCGAGGCACTTGTTCACAATTTGTTTAAATTCGAGTGGTACGATTGTCGCGGTCATAATATGGGACACTTGGGAGGCCGTACAAAAATGAATAATGCAGCAGAAAACAGACGAAAAAAAGCACTTCTGATAGTCAATCCCTGCGCAGGAAAGAACAGAACGAGATCAGATCTCGGCGAGATAGTCAATGCCTTTCCGGACGGCGTTTTTGACTTCACCATCAAATACACCACCTGCCAGGGCGACGCTGTGAATATAGCGCGCGACTTTGCGGAGGGACACGACCTTGTTATCTGCTGCGGCGGAGACGGCACGTTCAACGAGACTATAAACGGACTGATGAGCGCGGGAGCAAATATTCCGATAGGCTATCTGCCGATGGGTTCGACAAACGACCTCGCAGTGACGCTCGGAATACCGACAAAGCTCAACGAAGCCGCCGAGCTTATCGCCTCGGGACACACGAACGGATACGATGTCGGCGACTACAACGGACATCAGTTTTCATATGTTGCCTGCTTCGGCCCCGGCACAAAGATATCATACAGCACCTCGCAGAAGATGAAAAATCTGCTCGGATACAGCGCATATATGATAAACGGCTTTTTCCTGCATCTTATCCCCGCTCTCGCCGATGTCAAGCCGAGACACATTAAAATAGAATATGACGGAAATGTGCTTGAGGACGATTTCTATTTCGGCTCGTTTTCAAATTCCACTTCTGTTGCGGGACTTTTCAAATTTGACAAAGATGATGTCAAGCTTGACGACGGTCTGTTTGAGCTTCTGCTCGTGCGCAAGCTCTCTAATCCGCTTGCGGCGTTCAACATGCTCCACAGAATAATGAAACGCGACTTCGACGGCGACTCTCTTATATACATAAAAGCTTCCGAAGTAAAGCTCACATTTGAAAAGCCCGAGATATGGACGCTTGACGGAGAATGCGGCGGCGAAGCAACACAGGTAGACCTCAAGGTTCTCCACCGCGCCGTGAACATATTCTCGCCCGAAAATCCGATGTTCTCGCACAGAGAAAGCAAAGAAGAAGCAACCGTATAACCGCAAAAGTTTTATCCGCAGACTAAGCTCTGCGGATATTTTTTTGTGCTTTTATATTGCTATTGATTTCTTGCGGATGAGCTATTATGTTATAATGTTGTAGATTTTGCGGCATATATGTGGTATTATATTTACATATATAGTGTTGCATTCAACCGCCTATCTTATCGGCGCAATCCACAGGAGGACACAGCATGAATCTTGTTCATCTGAAATACGCAGTTGAAGTGGCTGAGACTGGGTCTATAAACAAAGCTTCTGAGAAGCTCTATGTCAGCCAGCCCAACCTCAGCAGAGCGATAAAAGAGCTCGAAGCGAGCCTCGGAGTTACCATATTCGACCGAAGCGCAAAGGGAATGGTGCTGACGCCGGACGGCGAGGTTTTTGTTCGTTACGCCCGCTCGATACTTCGTCAGGTCGACGCTATCGAAGAAGTGTTCAGCAAGGGTACGACCGAGAAGAAAAAATTCTCGATATCCGTGCCGAGGGCGAGCTATGTGACCGACGCATTCGCCGAGTTCTCAAAGCTTCTCGACAAGGACACGCCGGTTGAGATATTCTACAAAGAGACTAACTCCATGCGCTCGATGAAAAACATTCTCCAGGATGAATACAAGCTCTGCATAATCCGCTACGCCGAAGGATACGACAAATATTACAAATCGACATTCGACGAAAAGGGGCTCACCTACGAGCTTATAACCGAGTTTCAATATGTTCTGCTCATGAGTAAAAACAGCACGCTCGCAGAGAAAGAGGACATTACATTCGACGATCTCCGCGACCGCATCGAGATAGCGCACGCCGATCCGTATGTGCCGTCCCTTCCGCTGTCCGAAGTCAAGAAAGAAGAACTGCCGGACAATTCGCAAAGGCGCATATTCGTGTTCGAGAGAGCGAGTCAGTTTGAACTGCTCTCGCGCAACCCCGATACTTTCATGTGGGTCTCCCCCATTCCGCAGGAGCTTCTCGACAGATACGGGCTCATCCAGCGCGTCTGTCCGGAGAACACACGCAAATATAAAGATGTGTTGGTTCACCGCAAGGATTATGAGCTGACCGAGCTTGACAACATGTTTATAGAGCAGCTTGTCAAAGCGAAGCGAAAGACTTTCGGATAAAGGAGAAAATATAAAATGAAATGGTTTATAGCATCCGACATTCACGGCAGCGCGTACTACTGCCGAAAGATGCTTGAAAGATACAAGGCCGAGAACGCCGACCGCATGCTTCTGCTCGGCGATATACTCTATCACGGCCCGCGAAACGACCTGCCGGAAGGCTACGCGCCCAAAGAGGTCATCGGGATGCTCAATGCGATGAAAGATGAGATTCTCTGCGTGCGCGGAAACTGCGAAGCGGAAGTCGACCAGATGGTGCTGAAATTCCCGGTTCTCTCCGACTACGCGATAATAGACCTCGGGGACAGCATTATTTACGCGACGCACGGACATATATACAATGAAAACAATCTTCCACCTATGAAAAAAGGTGACATTCTTCTGCATGGACACACGCATGTTCCGAAGTGCGTTGAACATGAAGACTATACATATATGAATCCCGGTTCGGTTTCGATACCGAAAGAGAACAGCCATCACGGCTACATGACGCTCGAAAACAAAAAATTTGTCTGGAAAGATCTCGACGGAAACGCCAAAAAAGAGTTCGTTTCAGGTTAATAACACCATAAAAAAACTGAATATCCCCCACTATCTGTAAACTATGCCAAATAAAAGTAAAGGTATATCGATATCAATAATATCGATATATAAAAGTCGTAATTCCCTTTTGCCCCGTTATGCGATAGAATAGTATTGGTCAGAAGTCAGACTACTACTTTTCGGGAGGTGCAGCATGAAAACTACGGACGTGTCCAGAGCTGCTCTGGGGCGCATCCCTGTTTATCTCAAATTTATTGAGAGTCTGCCGCAAGATGTCGAAACGGTCTCGGCGACAACGATAGCAAAGGCATTGGGCTTCGGCGAAGTTCAGGTTCGAAAGGATCTCGGAGCGATATGCGGCTCCGGCAAACCGAGGATAGGTTACACCGTATCCGACCTCAAAGCGAGCCTTGAATGTCTTATCGACAGCCGCAACGGCAAAACGGTGATAGTCGGCGCAGGAAAGCTCGGAAGGGCGCTGCTCGACTACGGCGGATTTTCCGACTACGGGCTTGACATTCTCGCGGCGTTCGATACGGATGTTTCGCAGAATAACGCAAGCGAAAAACCTATACTGCCGATTGACGGACTACACGATTTCTGCAAAGAAAACGATGTCAGCATCGGAGTCATTGCAGTGCCGGCAAAGGCGGCGCAGGAAGTATGCAATAAGCTCTGTCAAAGCGGCATAAAAGCCATAATGAGCTTTGCGCCGTGCAAACTCACCGCACCTGAGGGCGTAGCGATCCAATACGAAAACATGGCTCTCTCGCTCGCACACCTGAAAACACAGATAAAACAGTAAACCGTTTAGGGGGATAAAATCATGAACAACGAAAGAAAAATCATCGACAGCGTTGAAACACTCGAATCAGCTCTTGCTTCGCTCAAAGAGGCAGAGAAGAAGTTTTCAACTTACACCCAGGAGCAGGTAGACAAAATCTTCCTCGCCGCCGCTTCCGCCGCAAACAAGGCGAGAATACCGCTTGCAAAGATGGCGGTCGAAGAGACAGGCATGGGCGTTGTTGAAGATAAGGTCATAAAGAACAACTACGCGGCAGAATATATTTACAATGCCTACAAAAACACAAAAACCTGTGGTATAATTGAAGAGGACAAGGCATACGGCATAAAGAAGATTGCCGAGCCCGTCGGCGTTATCGCTGCGGTCATCCCCACGACCAACCCGACCTCCACCGCTATATTCAAGTGCCTGCTTGCCCTCAAGACCAGAAACGCTATTATCATCAGCCCCCATCCCCGCGCCAAGAAATCAACCGCAGCGGCCGCAAAGATAGTTCTCGACGCGGCAGTCAAGGCAGGTGCGCCCGAGGGCATCATTGAGTGGATCGACACTCCGAGCCTTGAGATGACGAACCTCGTCATGAAAGAGGCGGATATAATCCTCGCCACCGGCGGCCCCGGAATGGTCAAGGCGGCATATTCCTCCGGCAAGCCCGCAGTCGGCGTCGGCGCCGGCAACACGCCCGCTATAATCGACGACACCGCTGATATCATCCTCGCTGTCAACTCGATAATCCACTCCAAGACATTCGACAACGGCATGATCTGCGCATCCGAGCAGTCCGTTATAGTTCATCAGAATGTCTATGACGCAGTCAAGACAGAGTTTGCGGCTCGCGGATGCTACTTCCTTGACCCCGAGGAGACCGAGAAGGTCAGAAAGACCATTCTTATAAACGGCGCACTCAACGCCAAGATAGTCGGTCAGTCGGCTTTCAGAATCGCAGAGCTTGCGGGAGTAACCGTTCCCGAGGGCACAAAGATACTTATCGGCGAAGTCGAGAGCGTCGACCTCTCCGAGGAGTTCGCTCACGAGAAACTCTCCCCCGTGCTTGCAATGTACAAGGCGGAAGACATTCACGACGCATTCAACAAGGCTGAACAGCTTATTGCAGACGGCGGCTACGGTCATACGTCTTCAATATATCTCAATGAAATAACCGAGCATGAGAAGCTCGACGAGTTCGCGGCGCGCATGAAGACCTGCCGTATTCTCGTCAACACCCCCTCCTCCCACGGCGGTATCGGCGATCTTTATAACTTCAAACTCGCGCCCTCGCTCACCCTCGGCTGCGGCTCATGGGGCGGCAACAGCGTCAGCGAGAACGTCGGCGTCAAGCATCTTATCAACATCAAGACTGTGGCTGAGAGGAGAGAGAACATGCTTTGGTTCAGAGCACCTGAGAAGGTCTACATCAAGAAGGGCTGTCTGCCCGTCGCGCTCGACGAGCTCAAGAACATCATGGGCAAGAAGAGAGCGTTCATCGTCACCGATAACTTCCTTTACAAAAACGGCTACACCAAGCCGATAACCGATAAGCTCGACGAGATGGGCATTGTCCATGCGACATTCGGCGACGTTGCTCCCGACCCGACTCTCCAGTGCGCCGAAAAGGGCGTTGAGCAGATGAGAGCTTTCGAGCCCGACACAATAATCGCCCTCGGCGGCGGCTCCGCGATGGACGCGGCGAAAATCATGTGGGTTCTCTATGAGCATCCCGAAGCGGACTTCATGGACATGGCTATGCGCTTTATTGATATCCGCAAGCGTGTCTACACCTTCCCGAAGATGGGCGAAAAGGCATATTTCATCGCCATCCCGACCTCGGCAGGTACCGGCAGTGAGGTAACTCCGTTCGCCGTTATCACCGACGAAACCACCGGCATCAAGTATCCCCTTGCCGACTATCAGCTCATGCCCAACATGGCAATAGTTGACACGGATTTCCATATGAGCGCACCCAGAGGACTGACCGCCGCTTCCGGTATAGACGCAGTCACCCACGCGCTCGAAGCTTACGCTTCCGTTATGGCTACCGACTACACCGACGGACTCGCAAAGCAGGCGCTCAAGGTCATATTCGACTATCTGCCCCGCGCATACGAGAACGGTCAGACGGATGTCGAAGCCCGCGAAAAGATGGCGAACGCCGCAACAATGGCAGGTATGGCTTTTGCGAACGCTTTCCTCGGCGTCTGCCACTCCATGGCGCATAAGCTCGGCGCTTATCACCACCTCCCCCACGGCGTTGCAAACGCGCTGATGATCGAAGAGGTTCTCCGCTTCAACGCGGCGGAAGCTCCCGCCAAGATGGGCACTTTCCCGCAGTACGACCATCCGCACACCCTTGCCCGCTACGCAGAGGTTGCCGACAGCCTCGGACTCGGCGGCAAGAACGACAAGGAGAAGCTTGAGAATCTTATAAAAGCTATCAACGAGCTCAAGGAGCGCGTCGGAATAAAGAAGACAATCAAAGACTACGGCATTGACGAGAAATACTTCCTCGACACTCTCGACGAGATGACCGAGAACGCATTCGACGACCAGTGCACCGGTGCAAACCCGAGATACCCGCTCATGAGCGAGATAAAGCAGATGTATCTCAACGCATACTACGGCAAGAAGCACTTTGAAGAGAAGCCCATGCCGACCGAGGCAGATATCGCCGAGGACGACAGCGCCCACAACTTCAAGCAGGCTTACCGCAGAGCGGAGAACGGCAAGAACAAGGCATAAGGAGGGTTCACAATGAATCTTGACAGAATCATAGCAGTAAGGAACAACAAGACAGTCTACCGCGACGGCGACCGCTGCCTCAAGGTTTTCAACGAAGGCTATTCAAAGGCCGACGTGCTCAACGAGGCGCTCAACCAGGCGCGTATCGAAGAGACCGGACTCAATATTCCGAGAGTTCTCGAGGTTACGGTCATCGACGGCAAATGGACAATAGTGTCCGACTATATCAAGGGCAAGACGCTTACGCAGCTGATGCAGGAGAATCCCGAGAAGAAGGACGAATATCTCAATCTTTTCGTCGACCTCCAGCTCGAGATGCACTCAAAGACCTGCCCCCTGCTCAACAAGCTAAAGGACAAGATGAACAGAAAGATCTGCCAGACCGATCTTTCCGCAACGGTCAGATATGACCTGCACACCCGCCTTGAGTCGATGCCCAAGCACAACAAGGTCTGCCACGGCGACTTCAACCCCTCGAACGTTATAATCACCGACGACGGCACGCCTTATATCATCGACTGGTCGCACGCCACCCAGGGCAACGCCTCAGCCGACGCCGCGCGCACATATCTCCTCTTCTGGCTCAACGGAGATATCGACGCCGCGAAGAAGTATCTGAATCTTTTCTGCGAGAAGAGCGACACCGCGATACAGTATGTCCAGAAATGGATGCCCATCGTTGCCGCATCACAGACGGTCAAGGGCAACGCTGCGGAGCGCGAATTCCTCCACTCGTGGATCGATGTTGTTGATTACTCGTGAAAGAGGTGAAATGAATGAAAATAACCGTTTGCATCGGTTCCTCCTGCCACATCAAGGGATCGCGCCAGGTAGTTGAGCAGCTCCAGTACCTTATAAGAGAAAACAATCTTGACGACAAGGTAGAGCTCTCCGGAACCTTCTGCATGGGCAAATGCCAGCAGGGCGTGTGCGTCACGGTGGACGACAAGTTCTTCTCCGTGAAGCCCGATACAGTCAAAGACTTCTTCAGCGAAAACGTTCTTGCAAAGGTTTGAAGCATATGATTATCCAGATTTGCGTAGGCTCCGCCTGCCACCTCAAGGGCTCGGAAAAGTTAGTCGGGCTGTTTGAGGATGCTCTGAAAAAATATGACCTCGAAAACGATGTTACACTTGCCGGCAGCTTCTGCACCGGCAGGTGCAACCGAGAGGGCGTGACCATATCGGTTGACGACGATGTCTACACCGGAATAACGCCCGAGGGGTTCAACAGCTTCTTCGAGGAGAAGGTACTAAAACGGATAAGGGAAGAGAGGGTGTAGCGGCATGGATTGCCTGACTCTTAAAAAATCCAACTGTAAAAACTGCTATAAATGTATCCGCCATTGCCCGGTGAAGTCTATACGCTTCTCGGGCAATCAGGCATATATTATCGGCAACGAATGTATCCTCTGCGGTCAGTGCTTTGTCGTATGTCCGCAGGACGCAAAGCAGATAGTTGACGAAACCGAAAAAGTAAAGGTCCTGCTCCAGAGCAGCGACCCGGTCATCGTCAGCCTTGCTCCGTCTTTCATTGCAAACTATGAGGGCGTGGGCATAAACGCGATGCGCGAAGCGCTCAAGAAGCTCGGCTTTTTCGACGCCGAGGAGACCGCTGTCGGCGCAACAATAGTCAAGACAGAATATGAGCATATGATCGACAGCGACACGAGAGATATCATCATCTCCTCCTGCTGCCACTCTATTAACCTGCTCATTCAAAAATATTTTCCTGCGGAGCTGCCGTTTCTTGCAAACGTGCTCTCCCCCATGCAGGCTCACTGCAAGGATATAAAGCGCAGATATCCGAACGCAAAGACTGTTTTCATCGGTCCCTGCGTTGCGAAAAAAGACGAGGCGCAGTACTACGAAGGCATAGTTGACGCCGTTTTGACATTCGACGAGCTGACAAGCTGGTTCAAGTCGGCGGGAATTGAGCTTGCCCGTGAGACGGACTCAGACGAGCACAGCCGCGCGCGCTTCTTCCCGACGACCGGCGGCATACTCAAGACCATGGCGCAGGACAACCCGAAATACACCTACATGGCGATTGACGGCGTTGAAAACTGCATGGCGGCACTCAAGGACATTGAAAACGGCAAGATACATAACTGCTTTATCGAGATGTCCGCCTGCTCCGGCAGCTGCATCGGCGGTCCGGTAATGGAAAAATTCCACCGCGCGCCCGTAAAAGACTACATGGCTGTGGCGCAGTTCGCTGGCGACAAGGATTTTGAAGTCGAACAGCCGGACAGCTACGAGCTTCAGAAGAACTTCACCGTCATCGAGCGCAGACTCCAGCCCCCGTCGGAGGCAGAGATAACCGAGATTCTTCACCGCATGGGCAAGACTAAGCCCTCGGATGAGCTCAACTGCGGTTCCTGCGGATACAACACATGCCGCGAAAAAGCTATCGCCATATATCATGGCAAGGCGGAGATATCGATGTGCCTGCCCTATCTTAAAGACAAGGCGGAGAGCTTCTCGGACAACATCGTCCGCAACACTCCGAACGGACTTATCCTGCTCAACGAAAAGCTCGAGGTTCAGCAGATAAACAAGGCTGCGCTCAAGATAATGAATCTTCGCTCCCCCTCCGACATTCTCGGAGACGGCGTTGTGCGCGTGCTCGATCCCAAGGATTTCCTTAACGTTCTTCAGACAGGCAGAAATATGCATGACAAGCGCATGTATCTCGCCGAATACGACAAGTATGTTGAGGAGACTATAATATACGATAAGGAATACCGCCTGCTCATATGCATCATGCGTGATGTTACGCAGGAGGAGACTGTGCGCGAACAGAAAGAAAACATCAGCCGTCAGACGGTTGAAATAGCCGACAAGGTCGTTGACAAGCAGATGCGCATCGTTCAGGAGATTGCGTCGCTGCTTGGCGAGACGGCGGCAGAAACAAAGATAGCGCTATCCAAGCTCAAGGAGTCGATCAGCAATGAATAACCTCTGCGCCGAGATAGGCTGGAAGAGTATAAACCACGAGGGCGAACAGCTCTGCGGCGATCACGTTGACATAATTGAACAGGACGAAAATTCAACTGTCATCGTGCTCGCGGACGGGCTCGGAAGCGGCGTCAAGGCCAGCATTCTCTCCACCCTCACCTCAAAAATAATATCAACGATGATGGCTGAAGGTCTGCCGCTCGAAGAGTGCGTGGCGACCATAGCCGCCACCCTGCCGATATGCTCGGTGCGCGGAGTCGCATATTCGACCTTCACCATCATACATCTTATAAACAACGAGACTGCTGAGATAATCCAATACGACAACCCGCATGTTATAATGATACGCGACTGCGAGCCGTTTAAATATACGGAGACGGAGCTGAACATCGGCGGAAAGAACATTTTCAAGTCGCAGATAAAGCTTCAGGAGGGCGATGTTTTCGTCGCGATGAGTGACGGATGCCCGCACGCGGGAATCGGAACGGCTTTCAACTTCGGCTGGAAGCGCGACGATATCGCGGACTTCATGTCTGGGCTTGTGCCTGTCGGATACACGGCGAAAACGCTTTCGACGATGCTCGTTGACGAGTGCGACAAGCTCTACGGCGGTCATCCAGGAGACGATGCGACTGCTTGCGTTGTCAAGATACGCAAGCGCGAACCGATGAACCTTCTCTTCGGCCCGCCGCGCAATCCCGACGACTGCGACCGAATGATGTCGCTCTTCTTCTCAAAAGAGGGCAAGCACATCATCTGCGGCGGCACTACTTCGTCCATCGCCGCCAAATATCTGGGCAAGCCGCTCAAGGCGAGCCTCAATTTTGAACAGAGCGACGTTCCGCCGATTGCTGAGATCGAGGGCGTTGATCTGGTGACCGAGGGAGTCATAACGATAAACAAGGTCATTGAGTATGCCAAAGATGCGTTAGGCAAGAATGAACTGTATGAGGAATGGGGCTTCAAGCGCGACGGCGCTTCGCTCATATGCCGCATGCTGTTCGAGGAGGCTACCGACATCAACTTCTATGTCGGCAGAGCCGTCAACCCGGCTCATCAGAATCCCGATCTGCCTATCAATTTCAATATAAAAATGAACCTTGTCAAGGAGCTCTGTGCCTGCCTCAAAGAGATGGGCAAGAGAGTCAAAGTCAGCTATTTCTAAGGGGGATATCAATGAGAAAATTCGACACTAAGGTACAGTATCTTAAATATAAAGTCCTGCGCGAGGTCGCGCGGCTTGCATGGAACGACACGCTGCTTGAAAATCTTTTCGAGATACCGAAAACCATTGTTCCCGGCAACACGCCGACCATGCGTTGCTGTGTCTACAAAGAAAGAGCGATACTCAGCGAGCGAGTCAAGATAGCTATCGGCAGCAACCCGAATATCATAGAAGTTATCGACATCGCCTGCGACGAGTGTCCCATGGGCGGATACGAAGTCACCAACGCCTGCCGCGGATGCCTCGCCCACCGCTGTGAGGATGTCTGCCGCTTCGGCGCACTCTCTTTTGACCGCGAGCATGTTGCGCATATCGACAAGACGAAATGCAAGGAGTGCGGCGCGTGCTCCAGAGTCTGCCCCTACACCGCGATTATAAACCGCAAGCGTCCCTGCGAGATGGCGTGCAAGATAAAGGCTATCAGCATGAACGAGAACAAAGCGGCGGCGATAAACTACGACAAGTGCATATCCTGCGGCGCATGCGTCTACCAGTGCCCGTTCGGTGCGATAACGGACAAGTCGTATATGCTCGACGTTATTGATATTATAAAGAAGAGCGAGAACAACACGAAATACAAAGTGTTCGCCGTTGTTGCGCCCTCGATTTCGAGCCAGTTTACATACGCGAAGCTCGGTCAGGTCATAAAGGGACTCAAGGAGCTTGGCTTCCACACGGTTATCGAAGCCGCTCTCGGCGCAGACATGGTCGCATATGCGGAGTCCGAAGAGCTGGCGGAGAAAGGCTTCTTAACAAGCTCATGCTGCCCCGCGTTTGTCAACTACATCGAAAAATCCTTCCCGGATCTCAAGCCGTTCATTTCCCACAATCTTTCCCCCATGGCGACTATATCCAAATATATCAAAGAACATGAGGCGCCCTGCAAGGTCGTATTTATCGGTCCCTGCACGGCAAAGAAAGCGGAGGTTCAGAAGGACGAGGTCAAGCCCTATGTTGACGCGGCGATGACTTTCGAAGAGCTTCAGGCTCTGTTCGACAGCAGAGATATTGATATAATGACCCTCTCCGAAGATGTTCTTGACAACGCATCGTATTTCGGCAGAATATTCGCCCGCTGCGGCGGTCTTGCCGATGCTGTGGCGCAGGGACTCAAGGAACACGGTATTGAGGACTTTGATCTCAAAGCCTGCTCCTGCGACGGAATTGAAGCTTGCCGCGCAGCTCTGCTCAGGAAGAGCAAGGGTATGCTCGATGCGAATTTCATCGAAGGCATGGCGTGCACCGGCGGATGCATCGGCGGCGCAGGCTGCCTGACCCACGGCGAGAAGAACAAAAAAGAGGTCGACAAATACGGCATGGAGGCTCACGAAAAGACCATAAGCGACGCAATATCAATACTCAACAAATAACAGTTGCCCCGTTCGACAGAGCGGGGCGTCTTATATGAATGATATGTAAAATACGGCGCAGATTTGTTGACACCGCCGCCGTAACGGGATAAAATATAATAAAACAATCTGAAAACAGGTGAAAAAACATGGACGAAGTAAGAATTCTCGAAATCAAGCAGAGCGTGTTTAAAAATAACGACGAGCAGGCGGACAAATTGCGCCGCGAGCTCAAAGAGAAGGGCGTATTCCTGCTCAACCTCATGTCCTCGCCCGGAGCCGGTAAGACAACGACCCTCAAGGCAACTATCGCCGCGCTGAAAGACAAAGTCAAGATAGGCGTTATGGAGGCGGACATAGACAGTGATGTTGACGCGAAGAGAATCGCCGAGACGGGAGTCAAGGCAATTCAGCTGCACACCGGCGGAATGTGCCACCTCGACGCGGAGATGACAAGACAGGGTCTTGACGGACTCGAAACCGGCGATGTTGAACTCGCAATACTCGAAAATGTCGGCAACCTCGTCTGCCCCGCAGAGTTCGACACGGGAGCCGTTAAAAATGCGATGATCCTCTCCGTACCCGAGGGCGACGACAAGCCGCTCAAATATCCCCTGATGTTCTCCATATGCGATGTTGTTATCATCAACAAGATTGATGTTCTCCCCTATTTCGACTTTGATGTCGAGAAGTGCAAGGAATATATAAAGCGCCGCAACCCGAACGCCAAGGTGTTTATGGTTTGCGCCAAGACGGGCGAAGGCATTGACGAATGGGCGAACTGGCTTCTCAGCGAAGTCAAGAACTGGAGAGACGAGAAGTAAAAGATATAAAAATAAAGGCAACCGAGCAGTAAGATTTAAGTCTTACTGCTCGGTTTATTAAACATGATAACTATTTCAATCTATAAAGTAGAGCACACAGTTTGAGTATGGTGACGCCCTGCATTTTAACACTTAAAAATTATTTGCTGAGTTTTTATAAACTAAATAAAGAATAAGTCCTACAATAGGAATAAAAAAGCCCAAAAGTGACCATCCACTGTTACTCCAAACTTCCTTTTGAATGTCACTTAAAGCTTCCTTAATTTGCGGAACACTATTTCCCTGCACATTATTTTGCACATTGTTTTCCTGTGCACAACCACAGCCGGACAAATCATCGCTTTGTCCATAATTTCCTTTCCACACTTTGAACAATACTTCATTCCAAATCACCTCTTAATATTTTTTGTTGATAACCAACGGTATTATTTTTCCTACTTTATCCTACTTGTAAATAGTAAATAAGATTTCAGCGTATAATTATTCTAGAGGTGATAGCTTTGAAACCATTGAAAGAAAAAATAAGCATAACTATTGACAGTGATATTTTGGAAACATTACGAATTTTGGCAGAGGATGACGATTGTTCGTTATCTCAATATATAAATATTGTTCTAAAGACACACATAGCCGAGAAGGCAGCACATTCTAATCATTAAAATACTAAAAGCAATGGGACAAAATCGGGGCGAACTATCATAAAAAGACAGCTCACAATTGCAGCAATGGGACAAATATGGTACACTGTTACAGGTATAATATAGCCGAGGTGAAAAGAACATGTACAGTCCTGAATCCAAAAAGTTGGCTCTGACACGCATTAAAGAGATATTTGAAACCTACAGCGACTTCGAGCATCCGCTCACACAAAACGACATAGCCGAACACCTTGATCACGACTACGGAATCAATATAGACCGAAAAACAATCGGCAGAAACATATCGCTTCTCAAAGAAACCGGCATTGAAATAGAATCCGACCACCGCGGGAGCTATCTTGGCAGCAGATTGTTTGAGGACTCCGAGCTTCGTATGCTCATCGACGGCATTCTGTGCAGCAAATATATCACCGCCAAGCACTCTGAAGATCTGATAAAGCGCATTTGCGGGCTTTCGAATATATATTTTCGCTCACACATAAAAAATATTTTTTCCGTTACCGACCGCTGCAAGACGGAAAATCCGTCTCTCTTCTATAATATTGAAGTGATCGACGACGCCATCGAAAAGAATCGACAGATAACTTTTGACTACAACAAGTACGGAGCCGACAAGCAGCTGCACAAATCCGCCGAGCACACCGCCTCGCCCTATCAGCTGATAGTTCACAACCAGCGCTATTATCTCATGGCGCTCAACGAGCAATGGCAGAATATAATCTATTATCGCCTGGATTGCATAACAAACATGCGGACTACCGACCTACACATGACCCCGCTCAGGAGCATAAAGGGATACGAGAACGGCATTGACTACGGTGAGATTTCTTCCGCGCTCCCGTATATGTTCGCAGACAAGCCGCAGACCGTCGAGATGATTGTAAGTGTCTGCATAATCGACCAAGTTATCGACTGCTTCGGAAAAGACATACGCATCTGTGATATCGGTGACGGCAAATTCAAGGTCACCCTGCGGGCAAGTCTCAACGCCATGGAATATTGGGCAATGCAATATCTCAACTTCGCCGAAATAGTCTCCCCCGCCGGTCTGCGCGAGAAGATAAAGCAAAATATCGACAACGCAAAAGAAAAATATAAATAAAAATCGGGCTGAGCGCTTCAATATTGCTCAGCCCGGTTGCTTTGTCTGTTCAAAATTGTGCGTTTTTAAGCTCGTCTTCAAGCTTTTTCAAACGGTCGGTATCTGTTTTATATCTGGCGCTCGGATGATAAACTTCAAGCACAGGCAGCGACTTACAGAAGTCAACCCCCGAAAGGCAGTCCCTCACGCCTATCCCGCAACACACTATAATATCCGGCGAAATTATTCTGATCTCCCGGTCTATCAAGTCTTTGTATTTCTTAACATAGGCGTCAAGGCCGGGGCAGCTCGTAAACCCGCCGCGTTTGTTTATATTCATGAAAGCCACATACCGCAAGGCGGAAATGTCTTTTTCGGGTGTTTCAAAGTTTTCGTTCAGTATTGCATTGGCAAGAAGTGCGAGCCCCGAGGAAAAACGGGTTCCTCCCTCTTCCCCGAGCACCACCCTGCGGCACCAAAAACCGTCGTTTTGTGCTATCTCAAAATTTTTTCAATGGTATTTTCTTCTTTGAGGCACGCCGCCTCTTTGGCAATAAAAAGAATCTTCTTGGGGCTTTGCATATACGAAGCCTCATCGATTATTCCGTCGGGGATAAAGTTATTCTTTGATATTTTATTCTTTGATATTTTGTCGTTGCTGTAATCTTCGGATATGTGACGTTTTCGCCACTCATCAAACAGTTTCTCCAACTCTGCGCTGCGGTTATTACTCATAGCCTTGCCTCCCCGTTTTTTATTTTATTATATCATCCCGAGCCAACTTCGTCAACGAAAGTTATGTCTGCTTTTTGGGTCATGCATCCTGCTAAAATAGGAATCAAGAGGGGTGAAAATATGGCTAAAAAATCAATTTTAGAAATTCCGGACGGATATAAAATCGAAGAGAAATCATATATTGTTGACCGCGAAACCGCATGCCGCATTTTAACATCGGACAAACAAAGGAAATTCACATATGCCAAAAAGCTCGGTGAAAAAGTTGAGCTCACGCAGCATATAATTATCTGCCCTGTCTGCGGACACCGAATGCCCGCCTATCCGCGATATACAAACGGTTGGCTGACGCAGAGCTCTTCAAAAATAGCAAAGACTTCGAAAAATGTCATCAGGCAATGGTGCGAAGATAAAATAAGCGATTCAAAAGATACTATTTACTTGAATTTCATATCACAGCCGATGCTTGAAAATGTAATATACACCTGCCCCGAATGTCGCTGTGAATCTAATTTGTTCAGCAAAATTGTGCGCTGCGAATTGAATTACCGCCGCCACAAGCTCTCAATATCCAGACAAATCGACGACACAAAAGCGCTTTTGTCCGTCTCATGGCTCAAGGGAACGGTGAACGTAAATTTTCCTATGTACGAGGAGCTTACATTTAACTTCAGAAACGGTCACACGTTCGTGCGGCTTCTGGACAGAAACGGGGCGGCAATTGCAACATGCGATGTCACCGAGCGAAAGGAGCTTTTGCAGGATAGCTTTTTTGCAAGATTATTGGGGTGTAATAAAAGAGTCGTTCGCCTTGTCAAAAAATTTTTTGTCTGCGAATGGCAGTCAAAACTGCCTTTTAAAACATCGGAGCTCAATCTGACAAAGTTCATGCTTTTAACCGAGTTTATAGGATACCCAAAAATTTTCTATCATTCGATACCGTACTCAATCGGGACATACAATGTATACGCATTATTTAAGAGCAGGCGCAAGGCTCTGCACAGCGCTCGGCGGATAGTAAAACGGTATGAATCCGTATCATGGATGAGAACAAAAAGCATCCGAAAACTGATTTTTTTAAATCCTGCTTTTTTATTCTATGAACATGAATGCGAGGCTCTCTCCGAAATCTTTGTCAACGTAAATCTGTTCCGCTCGGTTTTGTGTATGCCCGATATTTTTACGGTTCTCGGCAGACTCAACGAAAATCGCGGCATACTTGACTTTTTGCGTGATTACGCCGCCGTTAAAGGTGAAATGTCGTTGAAACGCGAGATGATGACCTCACCATTTTATTTAAATGAGTACGCCTTCCGTTACGGCGGTTTGAGCGACCGAGCGAAAGTGCGCGAGAGAAAACAATGGAAAAACGGCATTTCAATAAAGGATATATATAAATTTGACACCGCAAGAGTATCACTTCCCGTCTTCTATTGTGATATCGGGATACCCGATTGCGTCGTATACGGATTTCATTTTTTCCGTCTCGGCTCCGAAAGCGACTATTTTGAAGCTTCAAACAAGCTGAATAATTGTCTGCGCTTTTTCCTGGATCGCTCCGACATGGCCGATAATAACCCTGTCATATGTGTATCTAAAGGCGAGAAGTTAGTCGCCGCGATAGAAGTAGACGGCAAATCAATTGTGCAAGCTTCCGGATATTCAAACAGACCGCTTGAGTATGACCCATATTTATACAAGGCATATACGATTTGGCGCAAAAAATATAATCTGCACGAAGACAGGCAGTAAAAATTCGCACAGAAAAAAACGGTTCGGTTTATTAAAAGCCGAACCGTTTAATTCATATAAACTCGCTTATCGGGATCTTATTGATATCTCTGCCTTTTTCATCTTTGAAGAAATCTTTTCTTCCGGTGCTTTCATAATCCCACAGCACGGTAATGTTATCTATCCGCACAGCATTCTCACGGACGAATCTTTTGATGACGGCCGTCCAGTCAAATCCACCGCCGGAAACGCGAAAAAACATATCGCGGCAGTCCTCAACAGTGTCGTACATCCCGCCCAATCTGGCTCGCAAAAACTCGTCGTTCAGGGCTTCGATAACAAGCGAATTTAGCTCTCGGACATTCATATTAATCCCGGTCGGCAATTTATCGGCAACCGCCAAGACAAAATCGGCAGTCAGAAAATTATACTGTTTGTCCTCAATATCAATCATGAGATCGTGCACGGTATCCCCGTTGTAACCCGGGTACTCATGTCCGGAGTCTCCACGGCTCAGACCCTCGGCGTATGCCGATATGAGATTCAATATCAAACATTTCGTCCCGCACCGTGCTGTGTGTTTATACAGCCACTCTGCGGCATAGAGCGTGTCCTCCGCATCCTCACTGTCTGCGTAATAGTGACTGGTGCACGCAAAAGCCTTGCCATCCTGTCTTATCATCCACGCCGTTTCTCTGTTCATAACATTCCTCCTTTGATGCATTATACCAAACTCAATGCGTCAAAATCGGGACAAAAAACTGGGGATAAATTAAACAAAGCAGCAAGAATAAATCTTGCTGCCCTGGGATTTGTCTTTTTACAGACCTGTTCAATTATTTAATCAAGCGACTCCAAAATTTTTTCAATGGCCTCCGTATTGATTTTCTTTCTGTCCCCTTTTACGGCAACAGTCATATTGCATCTTCTGAAAATATACTTTGCGGCGTCGATTATCTGCTCCTTAGTTACTCTGAACCTGCCGTAAAATTCATCCGAATAATCTATCGGCTGCGTTTTTAATATATGGTTGTAGTAAGCCATATTCCAATTCAAATTATCCGGATTATCCAAATCCAGTTCCCAATTAAACATCTCATAATTAAGATTCGCTTCAAAGTTAAACCGACCGTCTTTTGCCGCATTTAACAACTCGACAACCGTTTTGAAAACGTCCTCAATCTTATTTCTGTCAACTTCAAAGCTGAAGTTAATATTGCCTACATTGTCATATTGCTCAAAAGTGCTGTCGTATGAATAAATAATAGGATTGTCCTCGGACAGATAATTATACACCAACGCTTTATCGCCATTGAACAGCAATGCATAAAGTAAATCATAGACTCCGCCCGGATATTTTGAACAATCAACATCAAATCCTATCTGAATATAGTGCCAATAATTATTTTTGATCCAAATTTTCTTTTCCCTATGAAAGAACTCGTTTTCGTTTCGCTACGCTCCACTCCAAAGGCGGTCAAAAACATCATTTATCTGACTTCTTAAAAAACTTACACACTTTTATTGACATAGCCGCTTAATCGGTCTTTCAATCATTAAGCCAAGTGTATGTTTGATTTCAAATCAAACTGCTATATGCCTAGCAGAGCCTTCACTGTGTAGTGAAGAGAAAAATATTCCCTCCTCGATTTCAGAAATTACAAATCCACATATTGCACCATTTAAGTTGATGGTCTTACTTTAGTCTACAACAGCTACCGTAGTAGGATCGCTAAAATAATGGGCAGCTTGGGTGGTAAACATTTTTTTATAAATTCCTGATTCTTTTGCCATAAGGCTCTGATGTGTTCCGTCTTCAAAAACGGTGCCATTATTTATTACGATAATTCTATCACAAAAATGTGTTGAAGAGAGCCTATGAGATATAATAATTGCAGTTTTATTTTCAACCAATTTTTCGAATCCTGCGTAAATTTCATATTCCGCAACAGCATCTAGCGAGGCGGTTGGTTCATCTAAAATAATAATAGGGGCATCTTTATAGCAGGCGCGTGCAATAGCTAGCTTTTGGCTTTCGCCTCCCGATAATTCAACGCCATTTTTATCAAACTCTTTGCTATACAAAGTATCAAGGCCATTATCTAAAGTTTTTAGTCTTTGAGAGAATCCACTTTTTTTCAAGGCTATATTTATGTCTTCAGGATTTTCAGTTTTGCCAAGTAAAATATTATCTTTCAAAGAGAATGAAAATAATTTGTAATCTTGAAACACGGCCGAAATAAATGAATTATATTCTTCCTCATTATATTCATATATATTTCTGCCGTTGAGAAGAATTTGTCCCTCATCTGGAATATAAAAACGACAAAGTAATTTTACAAGAGTGGTTTTTCCGGATCCATTCAACCCAACAATAGCAATTTTTTCCCCCGCATGAATCTTTAAACTGAAGTCTTGCAAGATATATTGTTCCTTGCCAGGGTATCGAAACGAAACATGGTCAAATACAATTTCCATGCGTGATTTATTTTCTGACAAGAAAGGTTTGTTTTGATTTTCAGCTTCTTTTTTTAGAGAAAGATTCACGCAAGTTCTGAAATCGGTAACAAACGTTCCACTCTTCATTAAATCAGAAAAGGCGTTCGAAAATTGTTCGGATATACTTGATAACGATACGGCTGCGGTGATAACAAGCACGGCTTCGTCAATCTGAATAATGTCTTTATAAATTACATATACAACAAACGAAGTCAAAAAAGAAAACAGAAGAAAATTAATTAGAATTGAGAATATGCTGAATTTTCTGCAACTTAGATCATATTTCTTTTTTGTTTTTAGATACTCCGTACAATTTTCTTCTGCTCTGTCATAGAGCCATTCCTGAATTGCATTAATGCGGACTTCTTTTCCGTATATGGGGTTTTTAAGTAGCCCCAAAACATAATTTGTTCGTCTGAGTGGTGGGATAACAAGGTTCTTCCATTTAGTCCAGTTTAAAGCCTTTACTTTTTCGGATAAAAGGATCAATACGATTGCGACAAGCAGAGGAACAATCAATATCTTGTCTACAGCAAGAATGGTTGCAGCAAGACCAATAATTGTAACAAATGTAGAAATGGAAACAATTACATTTTCAAGCACACCAACGAACTTTCCCGGATCTTGTGCCAGTTGAAGCAAATCTTTTGCAAACGGTTTCTCCATTTCAAAATAATCCATTTTTATGGCGGTCATGCCTACTTGCGTGAGAATCTGTTTTTCAAGCAAATCCATATCTTTTCTTAGAATAGGTTCTATCACGGACGAAAGAATTTGCGTGATTCCAAGAGAGACCACAAGCGCTCCAACAAATATAGCTGTCAGAGTCCAGTTCTTGTCTATAATAATGTACTGTACGATATATCGCAAAAAAATTACAGTAGTTAGACTTTGTGCGATATCCAACACCACTTTAAAGATATTCAACGCATAAATCCTCTTATTTATTTTCCATATAAACTTTAGCAAAAAAAACAAATTGGATAAGATGGGAGTTTTTTTCTTGCTCATAAAACTATGATTCCTTTCTCCTGAAAATTAAAAGGCAGCGACAATCACGTTTTATAGTACAGGGATTGCTTCATGAACATATCTTCATAAATTCCTTGTTTTTGTAGTAGCTTATCATGTCCACCAACAGAGTCAATCTTTCCTCCATCAAACACATAAATAGAATCACAGAATTTTGTTGAAGACATTCGGTGCGAGATAAAGATGGTGGTTTTATTTTTTGTGAGTTGACTGATTTGTTCATACATACGCTGTTCTGCAATTGCATCTACTGCTGCAGTTGGTTCATCCAAAATAACAATAGGTGAATTTTTATAAAGAACTCTGGCTAGTGCTAGTTTCTGACCCTCGCCGAGCCGGATCGTCATCACCGCATCGCCTTCGAGCAGGCGGCGCGCTTCGGAAGCCGCCTTCAACGGAATGATCGCATCGCCGTCGCCGCCTTCGATCGCCTCCGGCGTCTTTTCCTGCATCGCCAGGCGCTTGCCGTCGGTCGCCACCAGCGTGACGGTCGATTCACGGGCGCTCAGCAGCACGCCGGTCAGCACTTTCCGGGAATCGTCCGCGCTGACCGCATAGGAGATCGAACCGATCATGCGCTTGAAGTCGCTCTCCTTGATCTTGATTTCACGCTGCGCTTCAAATTCGACCGCGGCCGGGAAATCGGCGGCGGGCAGTCCGAGCAAAGTGAAATGGCTGGTGCCGCACTTGATTTTGATGTGATCCTTATGTATTCACCAAAAAGAAGAAGAAAACTTATGTTTACAATTA
>OODG01000585.1_pt1 | contig 26087 bp, 23 predicted proteins | sample 1671621 | NCBI WGS metagenome assembly OODG01 (sample SAMN06348175, study PRJEB24527) | human gut metagenome | biome: human gut; feature: ankylosing spondylitis patient; material: feces | host: Homo sapiens | place: China | collected 2015-10 | reverse complement strand
CATTCTTCGAATGGCTTCTGAAAGGACAGCCACTTCTACATGACCAACCGTTCATTGCCTGTTCCATGTGGCGGGGATCACCCTGGAGGCCCCCACCATCGAAGCGGCATTTCAGGGATGGGGCGGCTATGAGGCGGTTTCAGTAACACCAGCAGACTTGACCGCGATTCGAAGAAGGCTGGATACCGCAATGGGGGATCATGTGGATATGGTCCTGTTGGGTTGTCCCCATTTTTCTGCTGAGGAGATGAGGATGGTAGCTCGGTGTATAGGACAAAAAACAGTGTTCCCCGGAACAGATTTCTGGATTATGACAAGTGAGACGCAATATCATCTGGCAGAAAGATGCGGTATTGCACAGAAACTGGAGCATGCTGGCGTCGTTATTACCCGTGATACCTGCGTCATGGAGATGGATGAGGGCGACGGACGGTGGACGGGCAAGAACATCGTCACCAACTCAGGTAAGGTCGCCCAGTACGCACCGGGGATCAATGGAGTCCGCATCAAAATGGCAACACTGGAAAACTGCGTCCAGGCTGCAGTAACAGGCAAGCTGCCAAAGGAGTGGCGGGTATGAAAATTTTGGATTTCAATGTGATCGCGGCGGGAGAGGTGGCTGCTGAGGGTATTGTTTCTCAGATGCCGCTGAGCTTTTGGGGCGGTGTCAATGTACAGTCCGGTGAGGTTCAGGATGTTCACCACAGCCTTTGCGGACAAAAGATCTCCGGAAAGATTCTTGGCATTCCCTGTGATAGAGGGTCCTGTTCCGGGTCCGGCGTCATGCTGGAGATGATACGGCTTGAAACACATCCGGTGGGCCTCCTGTGTATTGAGGCGGAGCCGGTGCTTTCTCTTGGGGCCATTATTGGGGAAAAATTGTACCATCGAAGCATTGCCATCCGGACTATATCCCGGCAGGTATTTTTGTCACTGCCCCAGCAGTGCCGTATCACCTTTACTGAGGATGCCATCCTGATTGATGAGTGATGGAGAATTTGATACAAAAGAGGGAAACGATATGCGTCTATTGAACCGAGAGGAAATAAAAAAAGTATTTACTATCCATGATGCGATCACATGTGGAAAGATAGCATTCAAGATGATTTCTGAGGGGTCCTGCGAGATACCGTTGCGTACCAATATTCAGGTCCCCCGTTACCAAGGGAGCATGCTCTTTATGCCGGCTTATGCACAGGAATTGGATGCCGCTGCCCTAAAAATCATCAATATTTTCCCACAGAATATTGACAAAGGTCTCCCCTCCGCCCCCGCGCAGCTGCTTCTGATCGACGGGAAAACGGGGATCGTCTCTGCGATTTTGGATGGCACCTATGTGACACAGCTACGCACAGGAGCGGCATCGGGGGCGGCATTTTCTCTCCTTGCGAAAAAAGATTGTCGCAGAGGAGCTATCATTGGCACTGGCGGGCAGGCACCTTCCCAGTTGGAGGCCATGCTTGCGGTGCGGCCGCTGGAGGAGGTCCGGGTATTTGATCTCAATTTTGACAGGTCCCAGGCGTTTGCGGATCGGATGAGGGAGGAGCTTTCCCAATATGGAGCAAACATTATCGCTGTTCCCACTGCAGATGAGGCGATTTGTGATGCTGATCTGATTGTTACGCTTACTCCCTCCTCAACCCCTGTTTTTAACGGTACCAAGGTCAAGCCTGGTGCAACTGTCAGCTGTGTGGGCTCCTATCAGCCCCATATGCAGGAGGTAGATCCCGTGCTTCTGCAGAGGGCTTCCAAGATTTACTTTGATTCCCGTTCTGCTGTACTTGCGGAGGCGGGAGACATCATTATCCCTCTGCAGGAGGGGCTCATCACAGAAGCTGCCTTTACCGGAGAATTGGGGCAGGTAGTCCTTGGCAATCTGACGGGCCGTGAGAATGATGAGGAAATCATCGTGTTTGAAACGGTCGGCGTGGCGATCCAGGACCTTGTGGCGGCAAAGTGTATTCTGGACAAGGCGGTTGCGGCCAATGGAGGAGTCCTTTGGCAGTAAGGGAGAAGCGGGAATAGCGGTTGAATAGGATAGAAGAGGAAGCTAACTTCCTCCCGTTTGTAATTCATGCCGTAATAAAAAGAGTAGGAAACAATAATCTTTGTGCGGATGTATTCTATCACAATATCCGGATTTGTTTGGCATCTATAGTGTTGTGTTGTTCCGGATGGAAATTACACGAACTACTACTTTTTCAAAGGCGGCCTTGCCGTAAGGGTGTGGCTGTAATGTCAAAACTGAAATCGAGGGTCAAGGTACTTGTGTTCCTTGGCTCTCGATTTTTAGATGTATACTGAACTTCAACTATGGAATCCGAACTGTTTCGGGTGGAGCAATTTAAAATTGTTACAGATATTTTTAAGCAACTGAGTGGTACTACAAGAATCCGCATCTTTTGGCTTTTGTGTCCCACAGAGCAGTGCGTAATCAATATCTCGGCGCTGATGGACATGTCTAGCCCCGCTGTTCCTCATCATCTGGGAGCACTCCGCAGCAGCAATTTGATCGTGAGCCGCAGGGAGGAGAAAGAGGTCTATTATCGCGCATCAGACAGCAGGCAGGCACAGTTGCTGTATAAAACCATTGAAAAGGTAATGACAATTGCCTGTCCAAATTGAAAGGATTGAGCTGCATGTTCTCAAAACATTATGATATCATATCGTCCATTCACAATGATGTCGGGGAAAGCCACGCTGAAATTCTGCAACTTTATCCCGGCCTGGAGTTATCATTTTTCTCAGCATCCGGAAAAGATTTCCTTCACATTTGCCACGAGCCGCTGCCACGAATATTGGAGATCAACTACTGCATTTCCGGCAGAATTGGTTGGAACATGAGCAACGGGAATCGGATTTACCTTGGCCCAGGCGATTTCTCTTTAAACACGATGGATGTCTGTGGAAATTCAATGATCACCCTGCCAAATAAAAATTATGAGGGACTTGCTATCTATATTAACCTGGAGCAACTGACATCAAATCCGCCCTTACCTTTGGCTGACGTAAATATCACCGGGGAATTTCTGCGGGAAAAATACTGCCAAGACGGCGTCTGCACAGCTCTTGCGGGGAATGAAGCCATTCAACAAATCTTTGCGGCATTATATCAATCTCCAAAAGAAATACAGCTGGCTTTTCAAAAAATCAAAGTTATAGAGCTTCTTCTTGTATTGAGTAGAATGGAAGTCAGTCGCGAAAAACATTTGACAGAATACAGGGCGGAGCAGGTAGAGATTATTCGCCAAATTTATGATCAGCTGACCCCAAATTTGGAACAGCGACATTCTATTGAGTCACTATCCAGGCAATATCTGATGAATCCTACTACTTTAAAGAGTGTGTTCAAGGCTATCTACGGCGCATCGATTGCCCCACATATCCGTGAGCATCGGATGTCGTATGCAGCCCGACTGCTTCGGTCGTCTGATTTAAGCATTTCGGAAATAGCCCGAAGAGTTGGTTACGACAGTCAAAGCTGTTTTTCATCTGTATTTAAGGATTATTTTCATGTGCTGCCAAAAGAATATAGGCGGAGTCATGCAGAAGATACTTAACACTACATTCTCTTTGAAGAGAATGTAGTTCGGGATATAGAGCGACTGTCACTTAAGAGTTGCCTACGAGCACTCGGCTATTTCCATAGGGCAAAATATTGTGTAGAAACGGGTCCTACTGCTGAAGGTGTAGATGCTAGTACCGACTTTGCTGCCCGCGATTCATTGATAAGTGGTAGAGTGGGAATCTTTTAGTCATGTTGCCCACACTTGCCAACAAAATCAGCCCGACAATTAAAGCCCGCGAAAGATGATTCCTCTTTACCCATCTTTCGCGGGCTTTGAAATTATATTATAATAGAGACAAGAAACGGGAGAGGAGACGTGTGCTATGGGAAAGAAGCAACTTCGGCTGTGCCAGCTGACGACGCCCTTTGAATCCGATGGTGCCAATGCCTGGGAGGTCTATCCCCGCCCCCAGATGCGGCGAGTGTCCTATCAGTCCCTGTGTGGCCTGTGGCAGTTGACGGTTATCCGGGGGAAGAACCGGGAAAAATTGGGGGAAATTCAGGTACCCTTTCCGCCGGAATCCCGGATCTCCGGGATTTTCCGCCAGATGGCACCGGGAGAGCAGTACCGCTATGAGAGGACTTTCCGCCTGCAAGAACCTGTCCGGGATGGACGTATCCTGCTGCACTTTGGGGCGGTGGACCAGTACGCCAGAGTGTTTTTGAACGGACAGGCTGTAGGGGAACATACGGGTGGCTACTTGCCTTTTACCCTGGATGTGACAACGGTGGTAACAGAGGGAGAGAATGCTCTCGCTGTGGAGGTGGAGGACCCTCTGGATACAGAACTTCCTTACGGCAAACAGCGTCGGGATCGGGGTGGCATGTGGTATACTCCCATTAGCGGTATCTGGCAGCCGGTGTGGCTGGAGCGAGTGCCGAAGAACTACGTACGCTCCCTGCGCCTGACACCGGGGCTGGACCATGTGGTGGTGGAAACGGAAGGTGGCACGGCGGAAAAATGCCTGACCCTACACCTGCTGGAGGGAGAACGGCAGTACTGCTATACTGGGGATACCACCGTGATCCATCTGGAGGATCCTATCCTCTGGACGCCGGAAAATCCTCACTTATACTACTTCACGCTCCAGGCGGGGGAGGATGTGATCAAATCTTACTTTGCGCTGCGTACCATCACCGTGGAAGCTCGAGGTGACCGGTCCTACATCTGCCTGAACGGTGAACCATTGTTCCTTCACGGGCTTCTGGACCAAGGGTATTACAGCGATGGGATTTACCTGCCGGCCAGTCCTGAGGGATACCGTTGGGACATTCTGACTATGAAACGCCTGGGCTTTAATTTACTGCGCAAGCACATCAAGATCGAACCGGATTTGTTCTATTACTACTGCGACTTATACGGGATGATTGTGTGGCAGGATATGGTTAATGCCGGAGCGTACAGTTTCCTCATAGATACGGCGTTACCCACTCTAGGAATCAAGCGGGGAGTGGAGCACAAGCCATCTCCCAGGCGTAGGAAGTACTTTGAGTCCTCCGCACGGGAGACGGTGGAGCTCCTTTATAACCATCCCTGCGTGTGCTGCTACACCATCTTCAATGAGGGATGGGGGCAGTACGAGGGGGGACGCCTCTACCGGGAACTGAAGGCTCTGGATTCCAGTCGGATCTGGGACACAGCATCGGGATGGTTTACTGAGGAGGAGAGCGATGTGACCAGCGAGCACGTCTACTTCCGAAGGCTGCGTTTTAAAGCACGGCCGGATCGTCCCCTGGTGCTGTCGGAGTTCGGAGGCTATTCCTGCAAGATTCCCGGCCATGCCTTCAACCTGGACAAAACCTACGGCTACAAGAACTTTGAAGATCTGCCATCTTTTCAGGCCGGACTGGAACGGCTGTACCGAGAGGAAGTTATGGCTGCCATTGCCGAGGGGCTGTGTGCCGCGATACTCACTCAGGTGAGCGACGTGGAAGACGAGACCAATGGCCTTGTTACCTACGATCGCCGGGTTGTGAAGGTGGAGGAGGGCTCAATGGCTGCCCTGGCCGCGGATCTGCATGCCGCCTTTGCCTGGCGGGTTGAGAAGTGGTGACGGGAGGTGACTGATCAATGAGACAGTGGAAAATGAGCTATTACATTGTTCAGTTCGCTTTTATTGTGGGCAAAAACTTTTGATTAGAGCGTATGGAATTACAAACTATGCCTGTACGGATATTTCCCTTGCAGAAAAAGGGAGATTAACAGTATCCCCGACGAAAGGATGCCCTTTCGCCGGGGATTTTCTGTTCCTCTGGGATATGCTCACGTGCATGTCCCAGAATCTTCCCACTCACGAGTTGGTGCTACACCAGTTATGTTATCTGTAACACTTATTGTGGTGCCAAAAAACATTTGGGCAGTTTATAGTGCCCTGTTTTAAAGATGCTATTACTTGCTGCAATAACCGAATACTCTAAGTGAAGTCAAGTAACGGCAAGGTTGCAATTGAGAATCAAGTGTGTTTTCAACAAAGTCTGTTAGACATTTTGCGTTGGCAACATATGTAATGCTATAAAGAGAATGAAATTTGTACTGATAGGAAAATAGTGCTTGCACTAACGTTAAATATATCTCACATTATGAAAATTGCTTGAAAAGGAATTTTCCGGGAGCTTATTTTTTAGGTTGGGATGTCCTGCTACTTTTTTGAAGATCTCTAAGATAAGGGGTGTTTATAAAATTAACTCAATAACAATCCTCAATTTCCTACCTTGAACTGACTATTGAGGGGTAGCCTTTCTGAAACAATAAAATAGTGCTTGAAGGTTAGGGAAGCAGTTCGTTTATAATATACAAAAACAGCCTGGAATATTAGTGTGAATAAACTATTGATAAATTATAGTAAAATAAATATAATTAAAATAAACAAAAATTAATTTATAATTAACTAAATGGAAATAGGGGTTGTTACATGTATAAACAAAAGAATCTTTCGTTGTACTTTTTTATGTATATCATTGCTGGAATTTTGGCGGGAGTTTGCCTCGATACAGTGCCCACATATCTCCATTATAATAAGGCAATGCAGGGCGTAGAAGAAGCATATTCAGCTTATTTAGGTATAGGTGCACTTTTGGGAGCGCTTGTAGTGTCTTACGCTAAAAAGGTTGGCTTCAAACCTGTAATAATCTGTTCTAATTTGCTCGGTGTTATGTCATATCTGGTTATTTTGTATACCGAAAATCGAATTTTTGTATCAATTGCTTTGATTGCATTTTCGATAAGCCTGTTTGCCTTTGATATTATGGTGGCGCCATTTGTAGATAGATTTAGTAGCGACAGCAATAAAACAAAGTGGTATTCCAAGATTTACTATGGCAATATGCTGGGATTGGCTATAGGAATGTTGTTTGGAGGAACTTTGGTTGTGCTGGTGGTATCAGTAATGACACATGTTCCTTATAGCGAAGCGAAAATTCTAACAGAAAATGTGGGTACTATGACAGCGGTTCAGATGGCAGCGTATATTGAAGGGTATAAGTGGGTTTTTCGTGTAGCACTGTTTTTCTCTGCATTAACATTCTTGCCAGCAGTTTGCATTGATGAAGAGAAATTGGCGTTTGTAAAGCGCGAAGTTACAGAAAAAACTTTGATCCAGTTTAAACAAATCCTTTCCAATAGAAAATTAACTTTGTTTGCTTTGTTCAGTGGACTTTTAGTTGTCGGTGGCGCAATGGTTTCCCCCTATTTTTCTGTCTTTATGTCCTCGATGGGCATAGATCGGCAGACGGTGTCGATATTTATGACGGCGAATAATATTATTCCGGCAGTACTGCTGATAGGTGTCAATCAAGTAGTATATTACATAGGGGTTTTAAAGACGCGGTGTGCTTTCCAAATGATTGGCGGAATTGGATATGGAATTATTGCAATACTGATAGTGAGTAATCGTTTATTGGCGATCGTACCCTGGATTATTGTGGTCTCATACAGCTTTATTTCTAGTGCTAGAGGAGCACAAGCGGAAATCATGATGACAGTAGGGGATAGTCGTTTAAGAGTATCTATTAGCTCATTGTTCTATATTATTTCTGGAATCATGCAAATTCTTGCAGGTGTAATAGTAAGATCAGTATTGTTTGAAACATCAAGCCCTTATTTCTGGTGTTTTGCACTGGCGGGTAGCATTTCTCTAATTGGTAGTACTGGTATTTTCCTGCTATTCCGAAAAAATTTAAGCTTAGGAGCGCGACATGAACAGAACAAAAATTCATTTAAATTTTCAACAGAAGGCAAAGAGTGTTGATCCTTTTTATATGACTCTTGGCTATGCAAATGCGGACTATACATATACAGAACCGACCCAAAAAATGTACCAATATCTGTCTTCGTTTGATAAGGGTCACAGATATATGCGCGTACACAACATACTTACCTGTCATGGGCAGGGGGATTACTATTTAGTAGAGAAAAATCAGACAATGGGGTTGCCCCCCAATTTTTATACGCAAGGTTGTGAAGAATTTCCAGATATTGTAGTAAAGCGTGCGGAAGATGGAACGCTTTATTACGATTGGAGCATTGTAGATAGTGTATATGATACAATGCTTGCTCATCGACTGAAACCGATTGTGGAAACAGTATATATGCCTAGTGTGCTAAGAGGAGGAAGAAAAGATAATCTGCCTGAAAATTATAAAGAGTGGAGAGAAGTAATTTATGCATTTGTATCCCACTTAACAGATCGGTATGGAGAAGACGAAATCAAGCAGTGGTACTTTGAAGTGTGGAATGAACCGGATGGAATTCCAATGTGGTCAGAGGAAGAATCAAATATTGATGAATTCTTAGCACTTTACGATTACATGGTGGATGGTGTCCTTAGTGTAAATCAAGCGTATAAAGTGGGAGGTCCCGCAGTTAAGCAGCTGGAAAGTGGATTCCATTTTTTGCCAAAGTTTCTTGAGCATTGTGTGGAAGGGATAAATTATGCTACGGGGAAACGAGGAACCAGGCTTGATTTTATCTCTGTCCACTGCAAAGCGGGGGGAATTGAACACGGTTCTCCTGCTACAAATTTTTATATGTTTAACACATTAAAACGATTTTGGGATATCATATCTGGATACCCTTCTTTGCGTAATGTAGAGATCATGAATAATGAGTCTGATCCTATTTGGTGTGGAGACGCTGATGTAGAGGTATATAGTTGGCTAAATTTTAGGAACACCCATTATTTTGCTGGATTTATCTGCAAAATGATTACAATGTATTTTGCAAAAGCTGTGGATGAATGGGGAATGAACTTGACAGTGGTTGATAGTGATAATTGCCATGTGCAATGGGAAAGGAAGCTTTTTTCCGGAGGAAGATCACAGTTTACGCCACTGTTTAATTATCCTTCTACAGATTTAATTTGCAAGTCGGTATTTAACGCCTATGTGTTATTGTCACATTTGCGGGAAAAAAGAATTACTGCGACGTGTGATATAGAGGAACCTTATCAACATGGACTTAATGATAAGTATGGTGTGTTGCCAACCTATGATGAGAACAGTATGGCAATTCTTTCTTGGTATTTTGAAGATAGCACCGAAGAAGAACGAATAAAAGAGAAGAAGTTTGTATTAAGTTTTGAAAATGTGCCGCTTTTGGGGAAATACAATTTAACAGAATATCGAATCGACCGTGAGCATAGCAATGCTTATCATGCGTGGGATAGAATGGGACAGCCTGTATCACCTTCCAAAGAACAGATTGCTGAACTTAGGAAACATGAAGGACTTGAGGTAGTCAAGCATACTTGTGTACAGCTTACCGATAATTTTAACATAGAACAAACACTTCCAGCTCATGGAGTTTCACTTCTTCTTTTCACGGCTGCGGGAAAAACTTCCCCAGATCCGGTAATTCCATGGGGAATAGTAGAAGAAAGGGGAGTAAATGGAAATCGCCAGATATTTTTAAAGTGGAAGCCTGCGAAAGAAGAACAATGTTTTTACTATAGGGTCTATCGAAAGGAGAGCGGTACAGACACATTTCAACTGATTAGCGAAGAGATGAAAGTGAATACTGCTGTATACACGGATATGGATTGTGATGAGGCAAAAAAGTATCAATATGCAATATCGGTGGTTTCTTTTGACGGATTGGAAAGTGCTTTGACGGAATTAAAGAATATGGAGGAGTAAAAGGTGGATTCACTAAAATTTTCTTCATGGTTAGATGCTTATGCAGAAAAAGCGATGGAAAGAATGGATGTCCCAGGAGCTGCGATTGGTGTATTGAAGGGCGACCAACTGATTTACTTAAAGGGACTTGGCTCCCGGGATGTCGAAAAAAAGTTACCAGTAAATGAGGATACAATTTTTCCGATTGCCTCCATGACAAAATCTTTCACAGCGGCACTTAGCTGCATCGCTATGGAAGAAAAAAATGTATCATGGGATTCTCATGTTAGGACACTTCTGCCCGAATTTCATTTGTACGACAAAAATGCAGATGCAATGGTTTCCTTGAAAGATCTTGGTAGCCATCGGACAGGATTGCTTCGCCATGATTTAATGGGATTTAATTTTACAGGAAGCCGTAGGGAATTTGTTAGACGGATGCAGTATTTGAAGCCGTATGGAAGTTTTCGTGGAGAGGCTAAATATCAGAATCAAATTTTTGCGTGCTTGGGTGCTATTCCTGAATCGCTTTGGGGAATTACTTGGGAAGAAGCGCTGCAGGAAAAATTGCTGAAACCACTGCAAATGACAAGAAGTATGACCTCATTAGAAAAGATGCTAAAAGATGAGAATCATATGGAGCCTTACGGTTATAGAGAGGGTAAGATGACAAGATTGGCTTTCGGGCCAGAAAACCATATGGCTTCAGCTCCTGCGGGAAGATTAAAGTGTAGTTTACGGGATATGATGAACTATATTTCTTTGTTCCTGCACGATGGAAAATTTGAGGGGAAGCAGATCATTAGTGAAAATAATATTCGGGAAATGCATACTCCGCACGCTGTGTCACATATTTTGGATGCTTATCTGAATTACCCGGAATTTTCTACTTCACACTACGGGATTGGGTGGTTTATTGATGATTTTCGAGGTCATAGAATGGCGCACCATGGTGGAAATGGTTTCGGCTGGACATCACATCAAACTGTTGTCAAGGATCAAGATCTGGCGATAGTGATATTAACGAATCAGGACCATAGTGTGTTTACATATGCGATGACATATTCCATCATTGATAAACTGCTTGCGGTAGAGGACGTAGATTGGGTAGAACGATATCTTACGCTAAAAAAGAAACAGGATGAGCAGAAAGCGAAGCAAACAGTAGCCCATCTATCCGGCAAAATTGATAATACTCCATGCAGAGAGTTGGAGGAGTTTGTTGGAAGATATGTGGAACCTGGGTATGGTGAAGTGGAAATTTCGCTTGTAGAGGGAGCGTTGAAATTTCACTACCATCCCAACACATATACGATGACGCACTATCACTACGATGTTTTCTCTATGTTTTATGAGGATGCTGGAGTATATTTCCGAGTGAAGTTTGAGTATGGCCTGAATGGAAAAATTAATGGCTTCGTGTGGGAACTGCCCACTTCAGAAGGTGGGTTGTTAAGTTTTAAAAAACAATAAATAAAATGGAGGGAAAATTGATGAAGAAGATTTTGGCGGGTGTGTGCGTAGTACTTTTGGTTATGTCAATGTTAACTGGGTGTGGCCAAAATACAGCGGGCACCAATGGTGGTTCGGAAAACGAGAGTAGTGGACAGGGCGGGACGACCTCGGATACGCTCCGGGTTGCTCTAATGGGGGAGCCGCTTGGCCTGGACTCCACGGCGACAAATGATGGCTATTCAAATGTTGTAGAAGAAAACATCTATGATGGCTTGTTCCAGTTTGATGCCAATGGCCAAGTGGTCCCTAATGTTGCATCAGAATGGACGGTTAGTGAGGATGGCTGCATCTATACGTTTACTATTAAAGAGGGAGTCTTGTTTCACAATGGGGCGGAAGTAACAGCAGAGGATGTGGCCTATACGCTGGAGCTTGCAAGTGTTTCGCCTTCTACGAGTAGTCTAAATTGTATTCAGAGTGTGGAAGTGGTCGATCATCATACTGTTGTAGCTACGCTTAATGCGCCTAATGCGTTGTTCCTCGAAAAGTTAGCTACAGGTGATGCAGCAGGTATTGTCTGTAAAGCAGCACGAGAGGAAATGGGAGAGGAAGCTTTTTCCAAGAATCCTGTGGGATGCGGCGCATACATGCTTAAAAGCTGGGAAGAAGGAACGAAGATAGAGTTGGAGGCCTTTGAGGACTATCACCAAGGAGCGGCTCAGATTAAAAACGTTGTATTACGCTTTATTCCTGAACCCACTACTGCAACACTTTCTGTTGAATCTGGAGAGATCGATTTGACCGAAAATGTTTCTACAGCAGATTTGGCAGCAATCAACACTGATATTGTAGCAATTCACGAGCAGGCCGGCACCCACTTCAATTTCCTTATGTTTAACACGCAAAACGAGAAGTTTGCAGATGTAAAAGTTAGACAGGCCATTGCTCATGCTGTAAATAAAGAAAATGTGGTTATTGCAGCGATGGAAGGCCATGGTACAGTTGCAAATTCTATTGCAAGAGAGGATTTGCCTGGGTTTGACGCGAATACCATTGTAAATAATGTATACGATGTAGAAAAAGCTAAAGAACTTATGGCAGAGTCTTCTTATCCTGAGGGATTTGAAGTTGAATTCAAGACGATCTCAGGCGTATCTGAGAAAATAGCTCAGATGGTTCAGTCTGACCTCAGCCAAATCGGCATCACCGTTACCATTCAATTGATGGAACCCTCTGCATTTTTGCAGGATGTATCTAATTTGAATTATGAAATGGGCTGGTTTGGGCTTGACAGTCGTACAATTGATCTGGCTATGTTCAATACGCTGTTGTCTACCGGTGGAGACCTCAATGTCATGGGATGGAGCAGTACAGACTATGATGAAGCTAATGAAGTAATTATGACCAATACTGATCAAAGTATGAGAGCTGACATGGTTCCTGTAATACAAGCTGTTATTGATACTGAGTGCCCCATTATTCCCCTCTTTTGGAAAAACAGCGTTACAATTTCTGCAAAAGACCTCGAGGGATTTGAAAATACTACACGGGTTTTGAAGTATTTCAATCTCCATTGGTGAAACGCTGTATATACACCCCGGCATTTGCCGGGGTGTATATACAAGGGCAAAAAGTAAGGAGAATTATATGCAAAAATATGTATTAAAGCGCCTGCTTTTAATTGTACCAATCCTTCTAGGCGTTTCGATCATTGTATTTCTTATTCTAAATTTAACACCAGGAGATCCAGGGAGAATTATTCTAGGACCAACTGCAACACAAGAGGCAGTTGATACCCTTAATGAGAAATATGGCTTTTATGATCCCCTGCCTGTTAAATTTTTTAATTATATCAAAGATGCGGTGATGGGGGATTTTGGAGAGTCTTACCGAAGCGGGCAGCCCGTATTTGAGGAAATCATGAAAAGAATGCCGATTACATTGAGGTTGCTTATCTTATCCTTATTTTTAGGCACCTTAATTGGAATACCTATCGGAATTCTATCTGCAGTAAAACAATATAGCACACTAGATATTACTTCGTCAGTATTTGCGATGGCGATTGCGTCGATTCCCAGCTTTTGGCTTGGCTTTATGTGTATCCTATTATTTTCTGTAAAGCTTAAAATGCTCCCCGTGTCAGGCTTGGAGAGTTGGACGGGGTATATTTTACCTGTAGGAATTATGGCGATCGGTCAAGTGGCAACGATGATCCGATTGACACGCTCGTCTATGTTGGATGTAGTTAGATTGGACTATGTTCGTACAGCGCGGGCAAAAGGAGTGGTTGAAAAAAGAGTAATTTTCGTTCATGCACTTAGGAATGCACTAATACCCATCGTAACTGTAATTGGTACTTCTTTTGCTCGCGGTGTCGGGGGGACGATTTTAATTGAGACAGTATTTGGTATTCAGGGAGTAGGTACGCTAATGCTCGATGCGATCAATAATAAAGATATTCCAGTTGTTATGGGCGGTGTGCTGTTTTTATCTGCTGTGTTTGCCTTGTGCAATCTTGGCGTTGATCTGTTATATGGATTCCTTGATCCCCGCATCAAGGCGCAGTACGCAAAGTAGGAGGTTGCAAATGGAGTATAAAGATACAAAACAATCTTCATGGAAGCGCAGATTGGAAAAGTTTGGGGAGATATGGGAGCGGTTTAAAAGAAATAAGATGGCATTAGTGAGCTTGATCGTTATTGTTATATTGGTGATTGCTTGCGCATCAGCATCTTTAGTGGCGGATTATGATCAGTATGCAATTAATGGAGATATGAGTGAACGACTCCAGGGGCCGAGCTCTGAACATATTTTTGGAACAGATGAATTTGGCAGAGATATTTTTGTGCGCATTCTATATGGTGGGAGAATATCTTTGTCTATTGGTGTAGTAGTTGTTGCAATTTCTGTTTTCTTTGGATGTATTCTTGGTGGACTTGCCGGATATTATGGTGGGAGAGTTGATACTATCATTATGAGAGCTTCGGATGTACTCATGGCGATTCCCTCGACGTTATTGTGTATTTCCATTGTTGCAGCATTAGGAGTTGGTATTGACAATTTGATTATTGCGATGGTGGTAGCTAATATACCCGGCTACACTCGATTGGTAAAGGCCACTATGCTGTCTGTCCGCGAAATGGAGTATGTAGAAGCGGCAAGAGCGATTGGGCTAGGGGATAGACGTATCATCTTTAAACATATTATCAGTAACTGTACATCTCCCATTATCGTAAATGCAACAATGAGCATAGCGGGGACGATTATATCAGCAGCGGGTTTGAGCTTTATTGGTTTGGGAATTCAACCACCAGCACCTGAATGGGGAGCAATGCTTTCAACAGGAAAAGCGTTTATTCGCACGGCTCCTCATCTCTTGGTTTTTCCGGGGGTATTTATTGTCATCGCTGTTCTAGCAATTAATTTGGTGGGTGACGGTGTGCGGGATGCGCTGGATCCTAAATTTAAAAACTAGCGAGGAAATTAGTATGAAGGAAACAGTGCTAAAAATAGATAATCTATTTGTTGAGTATAAGAACCGACGTGAAACAGTTAAGGCCGTAAATGGTATTTCTTTTGAAATTGCGAAAGGAGAAACGCTGGGACTTGTAGGAGAAACTGGAGCTGGGAAGACCACAACAGCGCTCTCTATTTTGCGGCTTCTTCCAGAAAAGACTGGAAGAATTGCGGAAGGGACGATTTACTTTAATGGAGAGGATTTGCAGGAAAAAAGTGCTGAGGAAATGCGGAAAATTCGTGGAAATAGAATTGCGATGGTTTTCCAAGATCCAATGACATCTTTAAACCCGGTATTCACCATTGAACAGCAGATTGCTGAGTGTGTAAAAGTCCATACAGGAAAGACGGATGAAGAAATTACTGAGATGGTGAAAAACATCCTGAAACTTGTAGGAATTGCAGAAAATAGAAAAAAGTGTTTTCCACATGAGCTTTCAGGCGGTATGAAGCAAAGAGTTGTGATTGCAATGGGACTCATTAATAATCCGGAGTTGCTTATTGCTGACGAAGCTACAACAGCGTTAGATGTAACAATTCAGGCTCAGGTTCTGGAGCTAATGAATAATTTAAAAAAACAGTTTAATACCGCAATGATTATGATTGCTCACGATCTGGGAATTGTTGCAGAAACATGTGATAAAGTAGCAGTGATGTATGCTGGAGAAATAGTAGAAATGGGAACTTTGCGCGATATATACAAAGGCGAGTTGCATCATCCTTATACAGTGGGATTGTTTGGTTCTTTGCCCAGCGTTGGTTCTTCAAAAGAAAGGCTTAAGCCAATAGAAGGAATGCTGCCGGATCCATCTAATTTACCTAGCGGATGTTATTTTTCGGATCGTTGTCCAAAAGCAACTGAGCGGTGTCGAAAAGAGAAGCCGGGGTATTTTGTAGAGGGAACACATAGTATCCTGTGTCACCTTTTTAAGGAGAACAATCATGGATAGGAAAGTAGTTATTGAAACTAAACAGCTCAAGAAATATTTTCCGACTAAGGAAGGTAACCTGCATGCTGTTGATAATGTGAACGTTAAAATTTATGAAGGCCAGACTTTAGGCGTTGTTGGAGAGTCTGGATGTGGAAAGAGTACGTTAGGGAGAACAATCTTAAATTTGCTTCCGGCAACATCGGGAGAGGTGCTGTTTAATGGGGAAAATATTGTAGGCTGTTCTTCTAGAAAATTTAGAGAACTTAGGAAGTCGTTGCAGATTATATTTCAAGATCCGTATGCTTCGCTAAATCCACGTATGACAGTATCTGAGATAATAAGCGAGCCCATAATCTATAATAAGATTGCGAAAGACGAAAATGAGGCTTACAGAAAGACCCTTGAATTAATGGATAAAGTTGGGATTGCAAAAAGACTAACACATAGTTATCCACATGAACTGGACGGAGGAAGAAGACAGAGAATAGGAATTGCTCGAGCTTTGGCATTGAATCCTCAGTTTATTGTTTGTGATGAACCTGTTTCGGCACTAGATGTTTCCATACAAGCGCAAGTTTTAAATTTGCTTCAAGATCTTCAAAAAGACCTCGATCTTACGTATATGTTTATTACACACGACCTGTCTGTTGTACGGTATATTTCAGACCAGATAGCTGTCATGTATTTAGGACAAGTTGTGGAATATGGCAATAGTGAAGAAATATTTAATAATCCCCTACATCCTTATACCAAAGCTCTGTTGAGTGCAATTCCATCAATAGATATTGACAAACCGGTCCAAAGAGAGGTAATTCGAGGGGAAATTTCATCTCCAATCAACCCCAAGCCGGGGTGCCGATTTGCCTCAAGATGTAAAAATGCGACTCCGGCGTGTATGGGGGAAGATATTACACTAAAGGAAGTGACAGAAAATCATTATGTGCAGTGCAACTTATTTAGAAATTAATGAAGAGATATATGACAAATTTGAAAAATCAATTGAGGAAATTGTCGAGAAGTTTTCAGTAGGAAACGTTTCTGTTGGAATTGTGAGAAAAGGAAAGACAGAATATATACATGGATTTACAAATCGAGCGGGAAGAACAATAAATACAAATGAGCAGACACTATTTGCGATTGGATCTGCATCGAAATCTTTCTGTGCTTTGTCTGTTGCCCTCCTGGTTCAAGATGGAAAACTTTCTTTTGATGATAAAATAATAGAGTATTTGCCGAATTTTTCGTTTTATGATAATTACCTCACACAGAATGCAACCATAAGAGATTGCTTGGCGCAAAAGATGGGACTTGGAGAGTCTGCTGGAAATTTCTTGTTCTTTGCTAATGAAAATTCGCAGCACGAAATCGTTAAAAAACTCCAATACTTGAAGCCAAAGTATGGATTTAGAGAAAAATTTGCTTATCAGAATTTGACGTTTATCCTTATCGGTGAGCTTGTTGAAAAAGTAACTGGCATGCCCTGGATAAAATTTGTGCAAGAACGAATTTTGAAACCTTTGGATATGGTTAACACGTATGTGACATACACAGCATATCAATTGGAAAATGTTGCAAAACCAGAAAGGCTTATGGAGGATGGTCCTGAAGAGATTCCCCATCGGAATATTGAAAATGCGGCAGCGTCCGGAGGAATTATTTCTTGCGCTGAAGATATGTGCAAATATCTTGAGCTTCAACTAGGACATAGATCTGACATTATCTCTTCTAAAATCCTTCATGAGATGCATAAAGGGGAGATGGTTATCCCTATTGAGGATTTTTGGGAAATTATTGCCTATGACAATAAATCTTTCGAGTATGGAATGGGCTGGTTTAGAAGTGTATATAAAGATGAAATTGTCATCCATCATGGTGGATATATAGATGGGATGTCTGCGCATATGGCATTATTGCCTGCGCACGATCTTGCGATCATAGTGTTGACAAATCAAGACCAGTCTCTCGTACCAAGTGTTATTTGGCGGAGGGGAGTAGATTTGCTTTTAAATAAGAAAGGTAGTGACTATGAAGAAAAATTTTTAAATACCGCAAAAATAATGGCAAAAAAGCATATACCAGCCTATATACCTAAAAAATATAACGAAGAATATAAAGAGTATTTGGGAGTTTATTATAGCGTTTTGTACGACAATATGGAAATTATGGAAAAAAATGATAAAATTGTAGTTACCAAAGGAAGGTATTATACCGGATTCGTCGTAGAAAAAGATGGTGATAAACTCCTGGTACAGTGGCGTGACCCGGTTTTGGGAATATCTTGGCTAACCTTTGAGAGAGAGAATCAAGAGGTTGTCACAGTGAACCTTCCTGCTATGGGATACTTTCATAAGTGAGAAAGTGAGGAACAGAAATGGAAGGAGTAAAAATTGTGATGGTAGGTGCAAAGATTAGAGAAAGACGATTGGCTATGGGTAAGACCATCAAACAGTTGGCAGAAGAATGTGGCGTTACTTCGGGCTATATTTCTCAGGTGGAGCGAGATCTCATTGAGCCATCCATTTCATCTTTGCGCAATATTGCGCACAATCTAAACTTGCCAATGTATTATTTCTTTGTCGAGACTGAAGCCAATCAAATGGTTGTACGAAAGGCTGACAGACAAAAAGCAAGAGACGATACATCATTTTCTTACGAATTTGCATCCCCTTTGCGCAGTGACATATTTAGTCCAAGTATGCTAATGCTTGAGTTTAAAATTGCTCCTAACACGAAGGCGAGCAAAGGGTACATGAGTCATTTTGGGGATGAGATTATGCTGGTCCTAAAAGGGAGACTTAAAATTTTAACCGATACGGCTGAGTGCATTTTGGAGCCTGGAGACAGTTATTATTTAAAGAGCGATACAAAACATGAAATGTGGAATATTTCTGATGAGGAACTTTCAGGTATTTCTGTTATCAACTCTCCTTATGTAAACTTTTTTTGAGAGGAATTTTGTGTGAAAGCAGATGAAAACTTTTAAAGCAGCTTTGATACAGCAAAAAAGTGTCTTGGGCAATAAGGAGTGGAATTTTCAGCAAATCAAAAGGTTGCTGAAAGAAATAGACATCTCTGACATTGAACTTGTTCTGCTACCAGAATTAAATTTGACTGGGCATGGAGGACACAAAGATATAGTTTCGCAAGCTGAGACTATACCTAATGGCCCTTATGTGCAGAAAATGATATCTTTGGCAAAAACATATAACTGCGTAATTGGATTTGGTATGGCGGAAGAAGATAGGGGAATATTTTATAATACCTATGTCTTAGTGGGAGAGAACGGATACATAGGCAAGCAACGAAAGACTCATTTGTCTGGAGATGAGTATTTTTATTTTAAGGGTGGGATGGAAGTACCTGTTTTTGACCTTGAGTTTGCCCGCGTAGGAATTGTTATCTGTTATGACAATTCGTTACCTGAAATTTCTCGCATAGCAGCCATCAAAGGTGCAGAAGTTTTGCTTTGTCCGCACGCATCACGGGTAGTGGGTAAGGTATCAGGACCCCAAATAGCCGAGTACATTTTGACATATAAAAAAGGTTGGGAAATGATACACGCTGTAAGAGCAGGAGACAATAATGCCTATATTCTTTTGGTTGATGCAGTAGGAGATTCTGCGGAAAATTACAGGGATGTTAATGCTGTCCACGTGGGAGGATGCATGGCCATAGATCCATACGGAAGGGTCATCGCTCAATCTGAAGACACTTCGCTGCAAGAAGAAATTGTGATCGTAGAAATAGACGCACAAGTGGTAGAACAAAGACGGCAAGAAATATGCAATCCGATGCGTACCAGACGACCGGAAGTTTTTGCCCCTTTATCGGAATTTATATGCTAAGAGAAGGAATATATGATGAAAACAACTGCAAATGATATCAGAGAACGGCTTGAAAGCTGGAGAGTGCAGTCTCCAACAGAAGATGGATATTTCGAGGTAATCAGTCCGAAAAAAAGTGATTGTGCAGCAGTACATATTTACCGACTGAATCTGCCTGCAGGGAAAAAACACACAATTTTTTCTGATAATCTAGAAATGAACGGCGTGGTTATTGCGGGAAAAGCTGTTGTAAAAACAGATAAACTTGATAGCAAATTGGAGAAATTTGATTCCTTTTATGTGTGTGCGGATACAACAGTGGACATTGTATCTGAAGAAGATCTAATTATATATATTGCTGGAGCAGAAGGTACAAAGAGTGGTTATCAAAGAGTGACAAAATTCGATATTACTCTTCCAATTGGTGATATACATCAGATTCATGGCAAAGGTGTCGGAGAAAGAGAGGTAATGTTTACTTGTGAGCCACAGTTGCCGGCTGAAAGACTAATTTGCGGCCTTACTTGGTCACGCCCAGGTACATGGACTAGTTGGCCACCTCATCAACATGAAAAGGATCTTGAAGAAGTATACTGCTATTTTGATATGGATGATCCCAAGATGGGGCTTCATATTAGCTATTTGCATAGCGGAGATCGACAAGATATGGTGGTGCATCCTGTACAGAGTGGGACAATGGTTCTTGCGCCTAGAGGATACCATCCTACCGTTGCGATGCCGGGAACTACAAATGCTTATTTTTGGGCTCTGGCTGCCTTTAATAACGAATCAAGACGTTATGATTTAGCTGTATTGGATCCTCAGCTTGAAAATGAAAATTAGGAGATGAAAATCATGAATCTTTTTGATATCAAAGGTAGAAAGGCGGTCGTAACAGGCGGTACTGCTGGGCTTGGCAAAGGTATGGCAGAGGGGCTGCTTGAGGCGGGGGCAGAGGTAATTATTTTTGGCCGCAGCAATAGTATCTTTGAAATTGTTGACAATTGGAATCACCAGGGTTATAAGGCCCATGCTATACAAGGTGACATTAGTGACCGCAAGAATTTGCAATTGATGTTTGGAGAGGCAATGGAGATTTTTGAGGGTCACCTTGACATTTTAGTTGCTGCTGCTGGAATACAGAGAAGATACCCCAGCGAAAAGTTTCCTCTTGAAGAGTGGGATTCTGTGATCAATGTAAACCTTACATCTGTTTTTCAGATCTGTCAGATGGCGGCTAATGTGATGATTCCGCAGGGAAAAGGAAAGATTATTACCATTGCATCCATGAACAGCTATTTTGGAGGACAGACGATTCCGGCATATGCTGCTAGCAAGGGCGGCATTATGCAGCTGACTCGCGCCTTGGCAAATGACCTTGCCGGAAAAGGAATCAATATCAACTCTATTGCACCAGGGTATATGGAAACTAAAATGAATGAGCAGTTGCTAAGCAATGAGGTACGACTCTCTCAAATTTCTGCACGGATTCCCCAGGGACGTTGGGGAACACCTCAGGACATGAAAGGTCCGGTAATTTTTCTAGCATCTGATGCTTCTGATTATTTGAATGGAGCGATTATTCCGGTGGATGGAGGATATTTGGGGAAATAGGTATGGAAGATTTTGTAAACCAACTTGAGACACCCTGCATTGTTATTGATGAGCGCAAAGCACTGAAAAATATAGTAAGTTGGCAGAAGTTTGCTGATGATAACGGTGTCGCGCTGCGCCCTCATGTAAAAACTCATAAAATCCCATATTTTGCTAAACTTCAGTTAGCTTATGGTGCTCAAGGGATTACTTGCTGTAAAGTTTCTGAAGCAGAAGTGATGGCGGATAGTGGGATTGATGATATTTTTATAGCTTATCCCCTGATAGGTGCTTTTAGAATTAAAAGAGCAATGGTTCTTGCGTCTAAGATTAAAAGGCTCATTTTGGCGGTGGATAGTATTGAAGGTGCGCGGGCCCTCAATGATGCGGCGCAAGCAGGAAATCGGGTTGTTGAAGTTCGTATGGAAGTCGATACCGGAGCCGATCGCACAGGTGTAAGGTATGAAAACGCTGTGGAGACTGCAAAAGCGATTTTTGCGTTGCCATTTTTGAAACTAACAGGAATCTATACCTTTAAAAGCCTTTACTATCAGGGAAAACCTACAGAGGATAAGGTGCTTGCTGGGATGGAAGAAGGAGCCCTGATGGATTCTCTTGCCAAACGACTGGCAGAGGAGGGAATACCGATTATAGATATTAGTGCAGGATCCTCTCCTACGGCAGAAGTTTTGGCAAAGCAAAAGAAAGTTACGGAAATAAGACCAGGTACATATATCTTTAAAGACTATATGATGTATAAAGAAAACGTAGCTAAGCCGAACGAATTTGCTGCACATATTTATGTTACGGTGGTTAGTACACCGAAAGATGAATATGCGGTTATTGACGGAGGAAACAAAGCGATCCCGGTCGACCAACCACTTAATAAGGAACCATATTACTATCCTTCGCTTGCAATAATTGATGATAATCCGGATTTGGTTTTGACACGTGTTTATGAGGAACATGGAATGGTATATAGTAAATGCGGAAAGACCGGATTAAAGGTGGGGCAGATCTTAAAGCTTTCTCCCATTCATGTTTGCACTGCTATTAATAATTATAATCAAGTTTATGTCTATGATGGAAATTCCCTACGTATAGAAAAAGTTGCAGGCCGAGGGATGTTAGTGTAAAGAGAGGTAAGTTATGAATTTCCTTTATCAGGTGAGAGGGCTTAAAACGAAAGGACACTATTGTCTTGCTGCAGAAAATAATGGCCTTATCGCCATTTCAGGACAACTTGCATTTGACCCGGAAACAAATGAACCCTGCCCAGGAGAAATTGGGGACGAAGTGAGACGTATCCTGCAAAATATTAATTTGATTTTGGGGGAATTTGGATGTACAGAAAAGAATATTTTGAAGCTTACTGTGTATATCCCATCAGCAGAGTACTGGGGAGAGGCAAATAAGGCATATGAATCATTTTTTGGAGATCACAAACCGGCTAGAATGGTTGTGCCATGTGGAGAGCTCAACTATGGCCTTCATGTAGAAATTGAAGGCTTGGCAGTAAAGGCTTGAATATTATGTTTGATGTACTCTTGAAAAATGCGAAGTTAATAGATGGCACCTCTTCTCCGTGGGTTTACGCTGATATTGGAGTGGTGGGAGACACAATTGCTTTTATAGGAAAGAGTGGGTCCCAACAGGGAAAGACTACTATAAATGCTGAAGGTAAATTTGTGTGTCCAGGCTTTATTGACGCTCATACACATCTGGAAATTATGCCATTTTTGGGCGACTCGCTTCAAGATAGATTGATGCAAGGAATAACAACGATCATTGGTGGGAACTGCGGACAGGGGGTTGCACCTGTTCGGCCATGTGATGTTCCAGGCTGGAGTTTACAGCTTGGATTAGATTGTTCAACCTATCCTTGGGAGAGCTTTGGAGAATTTGCCAAGTATACACAAGAAACGAAACCAGCTATCAATATAATGTCTATGGTTCCGCATGGACTTTTGCGATACACTGTTGCTGGAATAGAGAACCGTATATTGACAGATGCGGAACTGGGAACAATGTGCAATATTTTGCAGCAGTCTATGGAAGAAGGAGCCGCGGGGTTAAGCACAGGGCTTATTTTCCCTCCGGCTATGTTTGCTCCAAGTAATGAGTTGATCGAATTGTGCAGAGTAGTGGCGGAATTTGGCGGAGTATTTAGCGTGCATTTACGTAATGAATCTTATCGCTTAATTGAGTCTGTCCGAGAAGTCCTTGAGATTGCACAAAAATCTGGAGTAAAGCTACAAATCAGTCATCACAAAGTAACCGGGAAGGCTAACTGGGGTAAGATAAGAGCTTCTCTCATGCTTATTGAACAAGCTAGGCAACAGGGAATAGATGTGATGGTTGACAGTTATCCGTACTCCTTTGGAGCAAATAATTTTACGTCAATTCTTCCGCCGTATCTGGCAGACAAGAATGTGAACCAGCTTCGTACAGTTTTGATGGATAAAACGCAATGGCCGGATATTATTCAACAAATGACCACAGATAACTCATATGAAAATTTTTGGATTCAGGCAGAAAGTGCAGACAATATTATACTTTTTAATGTGCCGAGTTATCCTGAGCTTAGTTCAAAGAGTTTGCAGTATGTGGCGGATAAGTGGGGTATGAGTCCTTTTGAGGCTGCGTTCAAACTAATATGTGCAGATGGTCATGCTATTTCTTCAGCCTATATGACTATGTGGGAAGAAGACGTCGAGACTGTATTTAAACAAAATTTTGCAATGGTAGGATCCGACAGTTTCCCTGTTGCTCCGGGGTGTAGTTCCCATCCCAGGCATAATAGGACTTTTCCGAGAGTTCTAGCGTACTATTGTAAAGAAAAAGGTTTGGTAACATTGGAAGAAGCTGTCCACAAGATGACTGCTTTACCTGCCCGCCGCTTTGGAATTTCTAAACGTGGAATATTGGCCTTGGGACAAAAAGCGGATATAGTGGTTTTTGATTATCACAAATTGAAAGATTCGGAGCTGCTTCAATCTGGGATTGAAAGTGTACTTGTCAATGGGGAAATTGCATTGCTAAACGGTAAATTTACCGAAGCATATAGTGGTAAGTTTTTGCTCCAGCAGAAAAAATGAGACGGGAATTTTAATGCCTAAAAATTGTGGCTTATATTGCGGCTCCTTTTAACCATCTTCATGAAGAGTGGCTTTGGATGAAAACAGTAGCTTCCGATTCAGTATTATAAGAAGAAAGCATAGGGATTTCGAATTTGTAAGTTATACATGCCAACCGTCATCTCCAAGCATAGGCTTGAGATGACGGTTGGCATGTATTATTGAATTAAAGATGTTATTCCTATCAGTAGACGGCGGAGCGCAGAGGTTAAAAAGGAATTTTTGTGATAGCTCACATAAAAATACAGACCCAATGCAACGTGATTAAATAGGCGGTCTTGAAAATATATTTTTATGTGTACAATAAACGGAAAGCAAAGTAGAGGCCTATATGAAGCTGGTTTCCTGCCACATTTTTTGAAAGCACGTTTCAATGTGTATAATGTTTTGTATTATTAATCCCTGCATCGTTTTGAATATTCTGTTGTTCAGTAAGATCATTTACAAGTTGCGGTTTTGGCGTTATGATTGTATAAAATACCGCCGCCAACGGGTGAAATGTTGTCGTTGGCACGGAGGTGGGCAGCAATATGGAAAAGATCCCCTACAAACTAATCCGCAGCAGACGGAAGACCCTGGGGTTGGAGCTCCGGCCTGAGGGACTGGTGGTCCGTGCGCCTCTCTGGGCCACAAACGAACAGATCGAATATTTTGTGGAGCAGCACCGGCAGTGGATCCTGCAGCACCAGGAAAAGCTGGTGTGGCAGAAGAAACAGGCAGCGGCGCTTTCCACCCTGATTGAGGCGAAGCTGCAAGAACTGGTGGAGCAGGCCCACCGATACATTCCGGAGCGGGTGCGGTATTACGCACCCAAAGTGGGGGTGGACTACGGCTCTATTGCTATCCGCTGTCAGAAGTCCCGGTGGGGCAGCTGTTCCAGTAAAGGGAACCTCAGCTTCAACTGCCTCCTGATGCTGACACCGCCGGAGGTTATCGACAGCGTGGTGGTCCATGAGCTGTGCCACCGGAAAGAGATGAACCACTCGGCGGCCTTTTACGCCCATGTGCTGCGGGTGTTTCCAGAGTACCGCACTTGGCACCGCTGGCTCGAGGAGAATGGACTCACCCTGCTGCTAAGTACGAGAGCGCGGGAGGGATAACATCCAAGGAGGAACGAGATATGCTGTCTCAGGAAGAACTGGAGAAAATATATCAGGAGAATTTTCCCGTAGGAATGTCTTTAGAAACTGCTGCGGAGCGGCTGGCTGCCATGGATGCTGACTACGTGAATGATATCCGAAAAATATTTTGCGACAACCTGCTCTACTCCATTACACAGAATTACACTAAATATGCTGAGCTTGATTTTTCCAAGGATGACGGTATCCGCCTTTTCTGCAAAAATGTGGCGCAGTTGCCAAAGGAAAACAATTATTTCCACGCTGTAGCCGCGTTTTTTGAAGGTCGCAACAACGATTGCTTGGATCTGCTGCGTCGTTCACTGGATACCTCTTTTTCGAGAAAAGGGCAGAGAAATGCAGATCCATCCCGTATCGTTGATGAATATACACTGGTCGATTGGTTTTTTGAACCATTTAAAGAGGCATTTCCTGAATTTTGGTGTTGCTTGGGAGATTTGCTGGAAAACTATGTCCATACAGAGGGTATACCAGAACTCTGCTTTGCCATTGATGGTTTTTATGGGTGTAAAACAGATGTGGATGCGCTGGAGCTGCTACTGGATTATCTGCGGAAGCTCCCTACTAGTGTTCTCTTAAAAGAGCTTACTGGTCTTACATACTACAGCCTTAGAATGTGGAACAATGCGATTGCCTATTTTGAGGCAGTAAAGGAAACACATCTGTTCTGCTCCGATGCGATGCTTCATTTTTGCTTGGGAGTTGCTTTTGGCAGAACAAAAAACCTGAAAGTGGAAGAGAAGCAGTATCGCCTTGCGCTGGAGAGCGAACCGGATTATCCGCCTACATTGCGAAATCTGGGATATTGCCTG
>OODG01000569.1_pt1 | contig 26420 bp, 14 predicted proteins | sample 1671621 | NCBI WGS metagenome assembly OODG01 (sample SAMN06348175, study PRJEB24527) | human gut metagenome | biome: human gut; feature: ankylosing spondylitis patient; material: feces | host: Homo sapiens | place: China | collected 2015-10 | reverse complement strand
GTGCGTTCGAATCCATTCTCGGAACGCAGCGTAAAGGTGCGGCGGCCGAAGCGTTTGGTAAGCTCGAGCCTATCGTCGATGCTCTGTGACGGGAGGTCGCCGCGCTGCATGTTGGGATAGGTGCCCTTGTCGCTGCGCCATACGTCACGCCGTACGATGCGCGCAGTGAGGGTGTTGTTGAGGTACGTGCGGTCGGTGTTGGCCAGCAGCCGCAGCGAGAGGTCGACCGTATGGGCGGCATCGGCGGCGCTAGCCGCACTGTGTGTCGAGATCGAATCCTCTCCGACATAATATGTTGTTGCGGAGGCGTTGTCGGAGGTGAGTCTCTCGTAGAGGTACGATGCGTCGATGTTGAGCGTATAGTCCTCGCCGAGTCGGAGCATGTTGGCCGTATTGACCAGATGCGAGGTGTTGAAGCGTGTACGCAGCCTGCCTATGGGTGCGGCCGAGGTGCCTATGGAGATATATTGCGGCAGGGCGTAGCCCGCGCCCATACCCGTTATGCCGGTCTCGGCGCCGATGTCGCTGCCTGTGTTGTTGCTCTTAAGCGAGTTTATCGTCGAGAATCGCTTTCCCAGACACATGGCAAAGAGCGAACCGTTCCACAGTGCGGGCGAGAAGCCTCCGGCGGCCGTGGCCGAGCCCGACCATTGGTTGCGCGTGCGCTCGTCCATGCGTATGTTGAGGGCCGCCTTGTCCGAGAACTCGACGTCGCGCAGGATCTTCTTTGGCTGGTGGTTCTCCATGACGTCGACACTCTTGATATCCTGCGGCGAGATGTTCTTCGTGGCCAGCGCATAGCGGTCGCCCAGCATGTCCACGCCGTCGATGTAGAGCTTGTTTATCGCCTCGCCCTGATACTTCACGCGGCCCGACTCCTCGACCTCGATGCCCGGCATCTTCTTGAGTATGTCGGAGAGGGTCTTGTCGTCGGCGTCGGTGAACGAACTTGCGTTGTAGGAGAGTGTGTCTCCCTGCATCGATATGCGCGGTGCCTTTACCACTACTTCGCGTATGGTCGTTGCGGCGGCCTCCATGACGGCATCCGCGGGGGCGGCCCAGTCCGCAGGGGTGATGGTGCATGTGGCGTATCCCAGCATCGAGAATACAAGGGTGTAACCCTCTTCGGGCTTTCGGGTGCGCAGTATGGTGTATGCGCCCTTGTCGTCGGTGGTGTCGTAGGCGGCAATCTCGCCCGCGGCATCGGTCAGCTTGACTACTACGCCCGCGACGGGTTGTCCCGTAGCGGCATCGGTGACCGTGCCCGTGATGCGGAAGGCGTTTTGGGCGCGGAGGGTTGTCGCGGCGAAAATAAGGGCCGCGGCGGCTAATATCTTTACGTATAATGTGCTCATGGTCTTAATAATATCACATATAATGACATCGCATATATTGCCGCCGCAGCCCTCGTCGCGGGGAGCCGTGCGGGTCAGTGTTTGTAGTCGGTCTCAATCATCAGAAATTCCTGCATGTGGTTCTCCGTCGAAGGCTCGCTGCCGTCGTGCGTCGTGATGATCATCTCGCCCGACGATATGAGGTATCCCATCGGGTTGTTCATGTATCGGTGCAGCTGACGCAGGTATTTTTCACGCGTGGTCTCGATGTAGCGGCGGTCGGTGAATTCGACGGGCCGCTCGACGCTGCGCAGACCTATGATCTCGAACGAGTAGAGGCCCTCGTCGTCGGCTGCGGCCATGATGAGTCCGGGGAGTCCCTGCAGCTTCCACGGGCCGCTCGCAACGGGTATCTCGTCGGTGAACCACGCCGTGAAGTGGCGTCCGTAGAGGTCGCAGTCGGCACGGCGGCACTTGTAACCCAGAATCTCGCGCGTCTGGTCGCCGATCGTCCACTTGATCTGCGGCACCTTGTCCTCATAGGTGTAGTATGTCGAGGCTACGGCATCGGTGAGGGTCAGACGTCCCGCTTCGGGATAACCCGTATAGAGACATGCGGCGGTGCCGTTCTTATGCTCGACGGCCTTCAGTGCATTGTTCGGGTCGGCCTTCAGCAGCGAGTCCTTGGCGAAGTTGTAGTAGCTGTAAAACTTAGATACGGCACCGCCCGTCTGTAGGATCATGCGGTCCTCCTTCATCCGTACAGGCTCGTGCTCGTTGCCGCGCTCGGGCGCGACGGCCTTGTAGACGCACTCGAGGCTCGAGCGGCCGATCTCGCGCGTGCCTGTCACGGCGGCGTTCGAGGCGCTCTTGTTGACGGTGATGGACTTGATGTTGGACACGTCGATCTGTGCGTGTGCCGTGGCTACGGCCGCCAGTATGGCGGCAAGGGTGATCAGAGTCGTTTTCATGGCAATGATATTTTGTTTTGATTCCGTTGCACGAAGTTACTCCGATCGGCCCTTGGCGGGTGTTAATGCTCCGTTAACAAGTGTTAACGAATGTTAACGGCGGTAGTCGCGCTCGAGAAAATCGTACGTCAGCGAGTCGCTGCGCAGCTGCTCCTCAAGTTCGGTGTTGCGGGTGCCGTCCTCTTTGGTGATGTTTATGTTTATACCGCTGTTGCGGCTGAAGAAACCTATCGGGTCGAGCAGGTACTGATACTTGAGGCGGAGATACTTTTCGCGCTGGGAGTCGATATATTGCCGTGTGTCGATGTCGATAGCCTCGTCGCACTTCTCGATACCCTCGATCCGGAACGAATAGTCGCCCTCGCTCTCCTCGACGGCCATGATGAGTCCCGGCAGACCGTGGAACTTCCACGGGCCGCAGCTCAGCGGTATCTCCTCCGTGAACCAAGCCGTGTAGGTGCGGCCGCGGAAGTCGCAGTCGGCGCGGCGGCACGTGTAGCCCAGAATCTCGCATGTCTGGCTGCCGATTCTCCAGTCGATCTGCGGCATCGGCTCCACACAGCGGTAAAATGCCGCCGAGAATGAATCCGTGAGTGTCAGTTCGCCCGCCGGCATATTCTGGTATATCGTAAGGCGGTCGCCGCCCGAATAGGCCGTAGGGTTGGTTTCCAGATCCGACGGGACCGATTTCTGCAGCAAGTCGTCGATGGCGCGCACACGCTGGTCGTAGAACTTCGACATGGCGGGGCCGCACTGCAGGATGAATGTCTGCTCGACCCATTTGTCCTGCGCGCGGTCCTTGGCCCAGCGCAGGCGGTAGGCGCACTTGAGTGTTGCGCGTCCCACCTCGGTGCGCTCCAGCGGCCCCGTCTGGTAGGATGTGGCCCCGCGCTCGGAGTCGAGGATAACGATATTCTGCGGTGTCTGCTGTGCCCGCGCCTCGGGACTTGCCGCGCAGACGGCAATAGCGGCGATTGCAATGATTAACTTTTTCATATCTTGTCGTGTGTTTGAGTTTGACACTGCAAAGTTCGCTTGCGGAGGGCATCCGAAGTGTTAATCGGAAGTTAAAGCCCCGGCCGAAGTGTTAAATAGTGTTAAACCGCGCGGCGGAGGATGGCGCGGCCGAGGATTTATTCATATCTTTGTTTCGGGGATTCCGCTTTCGAGGATCGATTGCGGACGTACGACACACAATGAATAAAAGAGAGTTCAAGATAGTGGCGGTGGTTATGACCTTCGCTCTGATGGCTCTGGCGCTGATGCAGGGCCTGTGGCTGACGCGTCTCTACCGCCAGTCCGTAGAGCGATACGCCGACCAGATACGCGCTGCGGTGACGACGGCGCTCTATCGCAGCAGTCTCGATTCGCGGTCGGTATACAGCGTGACACGCACGAGCGCCTCGGTTGCCGACTCGCTGGTCATAACCCGCATTCAGGGGGCGGAAGCCGATACCGTGCAGTCGATAAACATAAATCTCGGACGCAACGGCCGTTCGATCGACATGCTGGTGTTGGACTTTGGCGGCATGCCGTTCGACGCGGTCGATTCGCTGTTGTGCGGGGAGCTGGCCGTGCGCGGCGTGAGGGATTACGACGTTGAGATAAGCCTCGGCGACAAGACGAGGCGTTTCGACCATGCGGCCGATACGGTGACCGGACTCTCGCACCTCGACGGCCAACAGTGCCTTACGGTGAGCGAGGAGTTTGACGTAGCGGGAGAGAACGACAGCGACAAAGAAAAACTGTCGGTAACGGTACGTACACTGCACCCCTATATGTCGATGCTGGGCGACATGGCGGGCATCATCATCTCGTCGGTGCTGATCGTGGTGCTGATAGCGGCTGTGTTCGCCTATCTGGTGCGGACGCTCTTTCGTTTCAAGAGCGTCGAACGCATGCGCCTCGATCTGACACACAACATAACACACGAACTCAAGACCCCGATATCGGTGGCATACGCCGCGGGCGACTCGCTTCTGAACTTCGAGCAGATGGCGTCCGATCCGGCCGTGCGGCGCGAGTATATAGGTATCATGCAGCGCGAGCTGCGGCAGCTTGCGGCGATGGTCGACCGCATACTGCGCATGTCGGTCGAGGAGAGCGACGCCTTCACCCTCTCTGCGGAGGAGTGCCGCGCCGGGGATCTGGTCGAGGAGGCCGTGCGGCCGCACCGTATGACCGCCGACAAGAGCGTTCGGATCGAGACCGACGTCGAGGAGGGTTTGACGCTGCGCTGCGACCGCTTCCATCTGGTCAACGCACTGGGCAATCTTGTCGACAACGCCGTCAAGTATTCGGGTGACGAGGTGAATATAACGGTGCGGGCCGCCGCCGATGGCGGTAATGTGATATTCGAGGTCGATGATGACGGTATCGGAATGGCCCGCGGCGAGGCGGAACGCGTCTTCGACAAGTTCTACCGCATCCCGACGGGAGACCTGCATGCCGTCAAGGGCTTCGGGCTGGGTCTGTATTATGTGCGTACGGTGGCCGAACGGCACGGCGGCAGCGCCCGCGCCGAGAGTGGCGGCACATGCCGCGGATCGAAGTTTTTCATCATAATACCGCGTTATGGCAGAGAGTAAGGTCGATGTTTTGGTTGTGGAGGATGAGCCGACGTTGCTGCGTATCGTATGCGACGCGCTGCGCGCCGCAGGATTCACGTGCACCGGCGCTGCGGACGGCCGCGAGGGGCTGCGGCTCTGCTGCGACCTCGCACCGAAGGTGGTGGTGACGGATATAATGATGCCCGTGATGGACGGTTTCACGCTGGCCGAGCGTATCCGTACACTCGACGCGGATGTGCAGATACTTTTCCTTTCGGCACGTTCGTCGGCCGATGATGTGGTACACGGCTTCGATACGGGCGGCAACGATTACCTTCGCAAACCCTTCGCCATGACAGAACTGCTGGCACGGGTGCGGGCTCTGGCCGCGCGCGGCAGTAAGTCGGCGCCGGCACCCGTGGAGTTCACGTTGGGGTGTTACCGTTTCAACACGATGAGTTGGACACTTGCGGGGCCATCGGACGAGACGTGCGTGCTGCCGAACCGTGAGGCGCGTGTGCTGACGATATTGTGCCGTCACATGAACGAAGTGGTCGATACGCGTACCATCCTCATGGAGGTGTGGGGCGACGACAGCTATTTCAACGCCCGCAGTCTCAACGTATTCATCACAAAGCTGCGGCACCGCCTCTCGGAGGCGCCGTCGGTGAGCATAATCAATGCCCGCGGCGTCGGGTACAAATTGCAGGTGGATTGAAAATTTATATTTTTATGATATATATGCGATACGTAAGATTCATTATGTTTGCTGCGGCAGTGTTTGCTGCAGGCCGCACGTCGGCGTCGGTGATGTCGGCAGACAGCGGAGGGCGGCCTCGTGGAGAGGTTGTCAATGTTACCGATTTTGGCGCCGTGCCCGATGACGGCAGGGACGATACGCGAGCCTTGCGCCGTGCCGCTGAGTATTGCCGTACGCACCCCGGCACAACGCTTGTGATGCCGGCAGGCGTGTATCGCCTGCGCGACGCCGAGGCCGAACGACTCGAAGAGGAGGTGCTTGCGGGCAAGATGGGGGCTAATCCGGAAGAGGTGATATTCAAACCGTATTATCCCTATGTTAAGGGCCTCGACTTTACGGGCGCCGAGGATGTTACCGTGGAGGCACGCGGCGCCGTACTCATGTGTGAGGGGTGGATGGAGCCTGTCTCTGTTGTCGACTGCCGTAACTTCTCGCTCTGCGGCCTGACGATAGACTATTTGCGCAAGCCGTTCTCGGAGGGTGTGGTTACGTCCGTGGATGACGGATCGTTCACCGTGCGCTTCCGTTCAGAGCGTATGATTACGGCCGAGATGCCGATCCCGCGGCTTATGCTCTGGGATGACAGCATCGCGGGAATATATCGCGATCCGTTCTACTTTCCCGAAAGGGAGTTGCTCGGGGACAACTGTGTGCGGTTCAGCGGTTCGCTGCCGCAACGGATGGTGGGGGCTGCCGTGGCGGCGCCGCACTCGTTCCATTTCCGGCCGGCGATACTGTTGCTGCGCAGTACGAATACGCTGCTTGAGGGCGTCACGATACATTCACAGCCCGGAATGGGTATCGTGGGTTTCGACAGCCGCGACGTGACGATCCGGCGGCTGTCGGTGGTTCCCGCCGACGGATATGACTTCTCGACAAATACCGACGCCACGCACTTCGCATGCTGTGAGGGTACAATTTCCTTCGACGGATGCCTCTTCCGCGGACAGGGTGACGACGCCACCAACGTCCACGGATACTATCACGATATTGCTGCCGTCAAGGGTGATACCGTGTCGCTCGAGCTGCGTGCGCCGACATTCACCCATGCGCAGGTGGCTGACGTGCCGCGAGTGGGTGACAGGATGGAGATCGTACGTATATCTACTCTCGAGCCCGTCGGCGAGACCGAGGTCGTGGAGGTGTTCTACAACGAGGGGGATACGGATGCCCGCGTGCGGTTGCGCGACGCCGTGCCCGAGGCGTTCGGGGATTACTATCTGTTCAACGTTACGAAGCTGCCGCGGCTGGAGTTCCTCCGTTCGGTCGTGTGGGGCAATCTGGCGCGCGGCGTGCTGGCCAAGACCCGCGGTGTGAGGATCGAGGACAATATCTTCCGCGGATGCACAGGTACGGCCATACATGTCGGCGCCGAATCGTCATGGAAGGAGGGTACGCATGCCGCCGACGTGACAATAGAGCGAAATGTCATGACGGACTGCGGCTTGGGCGCAGGGTGCCAATACGGAGCCTCGGGCATAGCTGTCGTCATAGGCGCTCCGGATACGGAGGGCACAACGCTGCACGACGGCATCCGCATCATCGGCAACACGATACGCGGCACGGATGGGAACGCATGCGGAATATCCATACGCAATGCCCGTAATGTGGAGGTGCGCGGCAACCGCATCGAGGGGTGTGACGAGGCTGTCCAGATGCGCAGTTGTGAGAATGTGACTGTGGAGTGACGCCTTGAATGGCGACAGGACGGGGCGCGGAGATCTGTGAATGGGATTCGCGCCCTGTCTTTTGTATCGTGTCCGTGTCGCGAGGAGGCTGAGGTCAGTCGAGGACGATGGTGAAGGCCACGCGGCCGGCGCGGTTGTGTGTCAGGCGCAGCGTGCCGCCGTGCATGTGCACGATCTGTCGCGATACGGCCAGACCTATGCCCGACCCCTCCTTCTTGGTCGAGAAGAAGGGTGTGAATATGTTCTCCGCGATCTCGGGCGGGATGGGGGCGCCGTTGTCGCTAACCTCGATATTCACCCTCTCGTTCTCGTCGATGAACGAACGTACGCGTATGCGCCGTGCGGCGCCCAGCTGGGCGGTCGCCTCGCGCGCATTCTTTATAAGGTTGACCATCACCTGCGACATGAGCATGCGGTCGGCATAGAGCATCGTGTCGACAGGCTCGATGTCGGTCTCGAACTGTTCGTCGTGCAGGTCGTTCAGCGAGGCCGCCTCGTTCACCAGTTCGAGAAGATAGAAGGGCGCCTTCTGCGGCGTCGGCAGGCGCGTGACCTGTCGGAAGGAGTCGACGAACGACAACAGACGTTTGCTCGTGTCGTGTATCGTCTGCAGGCCGCTGTGCATCTCCTCGCTGTCGGGTGCCGCCGTCAGCAGCGTATGGCTTATGGATGTTATGGGCGCCAGCGAATTCATGATCTCATGGGTGAGTATGCGCGTAAGCTTGTCCCACGATTCGATCTCCTTGTCGTTGAGTTCGTTGTTTACGTCGCCGATGGTGATGACGCGAAGGTCGCGTTCGCCGAGCTTCAGATCCGAGCAGTTGAGCGAGAGGCTCATCTCGCCCGTCTCGTTGACGTAGCGCACGAGCGTCTGTTCGCCGTTGCGTATGCGCATAAGTGCATCGGCCAGAGTCTCCGATATGGGTCGCAGCTGGTTGACGTGCGAGAGGCGTATGAGTCCGAACAGGTTGGTGGCCTTGCTGTTGGCCTGAACTACGGCCCCGTTCTTCATGACGGTGATAATGCCTATGTTGGCACACTCCATGATCAGTTCGAAATACTTCTCTTTCTCGCGTATCTGCAGTTTTGCCGAGTCGAGCACCTCCTTTATGCGGTTGAGCGAGTAGTTCACCAGCGCAAAGTCGGTCACGGCGGGTGTGTCGGCAAAGCGGAAGGAGTAGTCGTCGTTCTTGACGGCATTGAAGATGAACGATATGCGGCGGATTATATCCTGATATATGTTGAAAAGCGACAGAATCGAATAGGCGAACATCGGCACTGCCACGATGAGTATCGAGTGCTTGCTCAGCAGCAGCGCGGCCGTGGTGACGGCCGAGGCGGCGACGATGAGTACGATGTCGAAGATGATGAGGTTGTATGGAATCTTGCGCTTTTTCATAACCCGTAGCGCTTGATCTTGTTATAGAGCGTCTGTCGCGTTATTCCCAGTTGTTGGGCTACGAGTGTGAGGTTGCCGTTGTGTGCGGCGATGGCTTGGCGGATCATGCGGCGCTCCATATCCTCGAGCGTCGTGTCCGCAGTGTCGGGTTCATTGGCGGCGGCACTCTCGGCGGCCGAGAGCGGAAAGGCTTCGGGACGTATTATGGCCCCGTCGCTCATGATGACGGCCTTCTCGACGGCGTGCTGCAACTCGCGTACGTTTCCCACCCAGCAGCGCGAGGAGAGGCAGTCGGCCGTGGCGGCGGCGAAGGTAAGGCCCTTCTTGCCGTATTTGTCGGCATAGCGCGTAAGGAACATCTCCGCCAGCGGCATGATGTCCTCCTTACGGCGGCGCAGCGGCGGCAACTCTATATGTATCGTATTTATACGGTAGAGCAGGTCTTGACGGAACGTCCCCTCGGAAACCATGGCCTGCAGGTTGCGGTTTGTGGCCGAGATGAGACGTATGTCGACCGCACGCGGGGAGTTGCTTCCAAGGGGCATGATGCTGCGGTTCTGCAGCGCCGTGAGCAGCTTGGCCTGAAGGTGTTGCGGCAGGTTGCCTATCTCGTCGAGGAAGAGCGTGCCGCCCGAGGCGGTCTCGAACTTGCCCGCGTGGTCGCTGCGTGCGTCGGTGAAGGCCCCCTTGACGTGGCCGAAGAGTTCGCTCTCGAAGAGCGTGTCGGGGATGGCTCCGACGTTGACGTCGACGAAAGGCTCGTTGCGGCGCAGCGACAGACGGTGTATCTCGCGCGCGAGGATATCCTTGCCCGTACCGTTTTCGCCCGTGATGAGGATGTTGGCGTCGGTGACGGCGACCTTGTCGACGATCTGCCGTATGTGTGCCATAGCCTCACTCGTGCCCCAGAGCATGGGCGTGGCATTGTTGCCGGTGGTGCCGGCGCTCTTCTTGCCGGAGTCGGGGCGGAGCGTGGCCAGACGGTAGGCATTGCGCAGCGAGGCGATTAGTTTCTCGTTGTCCCACGGCTTGACCACAAAATCCACGGCTCCCATCTTCATCGCCTTGACCGCAAGGTCGATGTCGGCATAGGCGGTGAACAACACCACTTTTGTCGAAGGGTAGCGGTCGAGGATCTGCTGCAGCCAGTATATGCCCTCGTTGCCGGTGTTGATGCCGGCGTTGAAGTTCATGTCGAGCAGCACGACGTCGGGACGTTCCGTACGCATTGTCGAGACGAGCGAGTTGGGTGACGAGAGTGCCAGCACCTTCTCGAAATATTTGTCCACGAGCAGCTTTACGGCAGACAAGATCGCCTTGTTGTCGTCGACGATGAGTATGCTTCCCTGTTTTGCCATCGCAAATCTTTTTCACAAAGATACTCGTAAAAGGAGCGAATGTCAAAAAAATTTATTGCAGTGTCAAAATTTTAGACAGTTTTCCATGAGGGCTGTTTTGATAATATGCTGTTATACAATATGTTAATTCTAATGGCACATCTTTGGCACGTATCGGGGCAAACGGAAAAACAATTGAAAACAGATATGAAAAAAGCATTTTTCACCTTTGCAGTGTCTATTTTATTGACACCTTTGCATGCGCAGGAGCCCATGTCGCTCGAGGATTGCATGGCATACGCCGTTGAGCATTCGACGACGGTGGGCCAGCAGGTCAATTCGCTGGAGAGCTCGCGTCAGGACTACATCAGCGCCGTGGCGTCGGCTCTGCCGTCGATCGGGGCCTCGACGGGCGGCAACGTCAGCTTCGGACGTTCGATCGACCCCGAGACCAACACCTATACCACCACGTCGACCTTCAGCAACTCGTATGGCATATCGGCATCGATGACGGTCTTCGACGGACTCTCGACCATAAACTCGATCCGTGCGACGAAGGTCCTTCGTGCCAAGGGTGCCGAGGATCTGCAGCTTGCGCGCGACGAGGTGGCGATGAACACCATGGCGGCCTATTTCGACGTGGTATATTATACGGGTGCTGTCGAGATTGCGCGCGATCAGCTGGCCACGAGCCGCAAGGAGCTCGAGCAGGTTCGGATGCACTACGAGCTGGGCGACAAGGCTCCGGCCGACGTGGCGGAGATCGAGGCGCAGGTCGCCAACTACGACTACATGCTTACGCAGCAGCAGAACAACCTCGATCTGGCGCGCATCGCCCTGCGCAAGGTGATGAACTACCCGCAGGGGGAGCCGCTGGAGGTGAATACCGAGGTAAACATCGACGGCATCATGGTAGGCGAGCCGCTGTCGCAGGTTCTGGAGTACGCCCTCGAGTACAACCCCAAGGTGCGCTCGGCCGAGATGAACAACCGTTACTATAAGATCAACTACTCGACGGCCAAGGGGCGTTATCTGCCGTCGATAAGCCTGTCGGGCGGTTACAGCACCAACTACTACACCGATCTGGGTGACGGTGCGCGATATGACCATTTCTTCCGTCAGTTGTACAACAACCGCGGATCGTATATCGGCATGTCGATGTCGATACCCATCTTTTCGGGTCTGAGCCGCCGCGTCTCGAAGCACAAGGCGAAGCTGAGTTTCGACAACGCCATGCTGCAGCACGAGGAGACGATGCGCACGCTCGAGAACGAGGTGACCAAAACCTATCAGGAGATGCAGAACTACGGCAAGCAGTACGTGCAGGGACAGAAGAAGGTGCATGCCAACGAGCTGGCCTACCGCAGCGTGTCGCAGAAGTTCGCCGAGGGTATGGTCTCGGTCATAGAGCTGCAGACGGCGGCCAACAATCTGCTGCAGGCGCGTTCCGAACTTTTGCAGGCGCGGCTGCAGTATATCATCAAGTGCCGCATGGTGGACTACTACAACGGCGAGCCTCTGATCCGCCGATAGCGCGGGCCGCAGATTAGACAACATTCAATCGCAAACGAATAAATAAAAAGATAAAGTTATGGATATCAAGATCGAAAAGAAGAAGGGCTGGAGAGCCCTCCTGCAGATGAAGAACATCCCTTATGCCTTGGGCGGTGTGTTTCTTGTATTCGTCGTATGGCTGCTGCTGCGCGACAAGGCCTCGACGCTGCGCGTGGATGCCGACGTGGTTACCGTCTCGGAGGTCGAGGCGGGCGAGTTCAACGACTATGTACGTTTGACGGGCACCGTGCAGCCCATCACGACGGTGCAGCTCTCGCCCCTTGAGTCGGGTGTCGTGGAGCGCATCGTGGCCGAGGAGGGATCGAAGGTCAAGAAGGGCGACGTCATCATCGAGATGTCGAACAACTCGCTGAGCATGCAGATCCTGCAGTCGGAGGCCGACCTCGCCGAGAAGCAGAATATCCTGCGCAACACCCTTATCTCGATGGAGCAGGAGCGCCTGTCGCTGCGTCAGGAGCAGCTGCAGCTGGATATCGACGTGGAGCGCAAGCGCCGCGACTACGAGCGCAAGGAGCGTCTCTACAAAAACGAGCTTCTCTCGCAGGAGGAGTGGCTGCAGGCCAAGGAGGACTACGAACTGGCGTTGAACAAGCGCCAGCTCAACGTCGAGAAGCAGCGTCAGGATTCGCTCTTCCGCTCGAATCAGGTGGGGCAGATGGAGGAGAGCCTCCACTCGATGACGCTCAACATGCAGCTCATACGCGAGCGTGTCGACAACCTCAAGGTGAAGGCTCCGATCGACGGCGAGGTGGGTATGCTGGATATCGTGCTCGGCCAGTCGGTAGGGCAGGGTACGGCTATCGGTCAGGTGAACGACCTGTCGGCCTACAAGGTGACGGCACAGATCGACGAACACTATATCGACCGCGTGACGATGGGTCTGACGGCCTCGTTCGAGCGTCAGGAGACGCGTTTCGAGATGCTTCTGCGCAAGGTCTATCCCGAGGTGCGCGAGGGTCAGTTCAAGGCCGACTTCGTATTCACGGGCGACATCCCCGAGAATATCCGCAGCGGCCAGACCTACTATCTCAACCTGCAGCTGGGACAGCCCACCGAGTCGATCTTCATTCCGCGCGGCTCGTTCTACCAGTCGACGGGCGGCTCGTGGATATATGTAGTGGATGCCTCGGGTGAGAAGGCGCACCGCCGCCAGATACGCATCGGCCGCCAGAACCCGCAGTATTACGAGGTCGTTGAGGGTCTCGACGCGGGCGAGCGCGTGATCACCTCGTCGTATGACAACTTCGGCGACCACGACGTGCTGATACTTAAATAACAGACGATAAACGAATAACAATAAACAACTTTTACGCTTATGCTGTACGACTTTCTTATGCTTTTGCGCCGATACAAGGTTTCGTCGGTGTTGAACATAGCGGGCATGGGTCTGGCCTTTGCGGCGGCCTACCTGATGCTGGTGCAGGTTGTTTTCGACTTCTCCTACAACCGCTCGCTGCCCGACGCCGCCGACATATACCGTCTGGAGTATCCGAGCTGGTACACCGACGGCAGCTGGGGTACCACATGGAACCGGCACGACCCGCTGGAATACTGTGCGGCTATTCCCGAAGTGAAGGCTGCGGCGACATTCCGCTGCGAGGGTTACACGAACCGTGATTACTCTATTAAGCGCAACGACACGATCGACAACATTACAATGAACAGCACCAACTGCGAGCGCGCGGGTCTCGATGTATTCGGATTCGAGTGCGTGGCGGGTTCGTTCGACGACTTTATCGGGCCGTATACGGCCGTCATATCCGAGACGGCGGCCAAACGCTGCGGGCTTGGTGTCGGCGATGTGCTGCATTCGGGACGCGGCGCCACCGAGGGCAGCCATACGCTCACCGTGGTGGCCATCTACCGCGACTTCCCCGAGCCGAGCAGCGTGGCCAAGAACGATATGTATATGGGCATGATTCCGGTGGAGCAGCACGACCGCTCGAACTGGAACGACCCCTTCTACCTGCGCCTCGCGCCCGGCACCTTGCCCGAGACTGTGGAGGAGAAGATGAAGGTTTTCCTGCGCGAGCAGTTATCCAACGACGGTTACTCGCAGGAGGAGATCGGGCGGCTGTTGCCCACGAAAGCGCCGCGCCTGAACAACGTGTGCGACATATACTTCTCGCGCGATACGGAGGGCAACGACGGCCCGACGGGCAACATCTCCACCACCTATACGCTGTTGAGCATCGCCGTGCTGGTGATCGTTATCGCCTTCATCAACTTCATCAACTTCTTCTTCGCGCTGATCCCCGTGCGCATCCGCGCCGTCAATACGCGCAAGATATTCGGCGCCTCGAACGCCCGCCTGCGTATGGGCTTCGTTGCCGAGACCGTGGGACTGTTCGTCGTTGGTCTGGCCGTAGGTTACGGCCTTGTGGTGATCTTCAACGACACGCAGATGGCAAGTTACCTGTCTACTTCGGCCGCCATAGGCAAAAACCTGCCGTTAGCGCTGGGATTCGTTGCCGTGGCCGTCGTGGCGGGTATCCTGATAAGCCTCTACCCGATATTCTACATCACCTCCTTCTCGCCTGCATTCGTCATCAAGGGCTCGTTCCAATCCACGCGCTCAGGCCGCGTGCTGCGCTACACGCTTGTGGGCGTGCAGTATGTGATCTCGATCTCGCTCATCATCGTGACGCTCTTCATACAGATGCAGCACAACTATATGATGAACTACGACATGGGATTCGACAAGGGCGGCATATTGGCCGTCGACGGCCCCACGATTACCAGCTACCAGCAGATGGACGCCCTTTCGGACAAGCTCCGCCAGAACCCGATGGTTACCGACGTCACATTCAGCGCGGGCGACATCGTGGCGCCGCAGCGCATGGGCTGGGGACGCCCGTTCAGAGGTAAGCAGATCTCGTTCCAGTGCTATCCCGTGGCGTGGAACTTCCTCGACTTCATGGGTATCAAGGTGGTCGAGGGGCGTGACTTCACCAAGGACGACTACCAGCGCGCGAGCGGTGTCTTCATCTTCAACGAAAGCGCCAAGCGGGCCTTCGAGTTTACCCTCGACGACAAGCTGAACGGCCACGCCGACAATACCGACATCGTGGGCTTCTGCGAGGATTTCCACTTCAAGCCTCTGCAATACGGCGTGGAGCCCTTCTGCTTTTACGTCTTCGGCTCGTCGCCGTGGTACTACCCGAGCCACGTATATGTGCGCATAGCGGCCGGCACGGGCATCCGCGAGGCCATACGTTATGTGCGTGAGACGGTCATGGCGTTCGACCCATCGCTCGAGGCCGACAAGGTGTATGTCAAGATCTTCGACGAGGAGCTGGGCAAGTACTACGATGCCGAGGAGCGTCTGGCACGCCTTATCGCGGCCTTCTCGCTGCTGTCGATCGTGATCTCGATGCTGGGCGTCTTCGGTCTGGTGCTATTCGAGACGCAGTACCGCCGCAAGGAGATCGGCATACGCCGCGTGAACGGCGCCTCGGTGGGGTCGATACTCAAGATGTTCAACATGCAGTTCCTGCGCATCGTGGGTATATGTACCGTCATCGCGCTGCCGATAAGTTACTATATCGTTGACCGCTGGCTGCAGGGCTTCGCCACGCGTATGCCGATGCACTGGTGGGTATTCGTGCTTGCCGTGTTGATCGTAGCGGCAATCACGGCATTGACGGTAACGGCACGCAGCTGGCGCGCCGCCAACGAGAACCCCATAAACGCCATACAACACTGATGCGGCGGCCTCGGCGGGCCGACACAAAGAAAAAACACATACAAAAAAAGAAAATAATAGAAAACAATTAAAAATCTTACAGTTATGTCAATGTTGAAAGTTGAAAACCTCAAGAAGAGTTTCTTTACCGAAGAGATCGAGACCATCGCGCTGAACGGCGTGTCATTCGAAGTGAACGAGGGCGAGTTTGTCGCCGTGATGGGCCCCTCGGGCTGCGGCAAGTCTACGCTGCTCAATATTCTGGGCCTGCTCGACAACCCCACCAGCGGCGAATACTACCTGATCGACCGCGAGGTAGGGCAGCTGCGCGAGCGCGACCGCACGAAGTTCCGCAAGGGAAATATCGGATTCGTGTTCCAGTCGTTCAACCTGATCGACGAACTGAACGTGGCGGAGAATGTCGAACTGCCGCTCATATATCTGGGCGTCAAGTCGTCGGAGCGAAAGGAGCGTGTGAAGAAGATCCTCGACCGCATGAACATCTCGCACCGTGCCGACCACTTCCCGCAGCAACTCTCGGGAGGTCAGCAGCAGCGTGTGGCCATAGCCCGCGCCTTGGTGGCCAACCCCAAGCTGATCCTTGCCGACGAGCCCACGGGTAACCTCGACTCGAAGAACGGTCAGGAGGTTATGCTGCTGTTGCAGGAGCTCAACCGCGAGGGTACCACGGTGATCATGGTGACGCACTCGCAGCACGACGCGTCGTTTGCCTCGCGTACGCTCTGCCTCTTCGACGGCGAGCTTGTGACCGACGTGCGCAACCGCCTGTAAATGATGTTTCGGGATGCCGCCTGCCCGTGTTTATGCGCGGGCAGCGAGGGCTCTCATGTGCGGGTGCGGTCCGACATGATAGTGTGCGGGCAAGAATCGTACACGGGCCGTGCCGTGGGCGGATTGCGTGCCGCCGCGCCGCCCGAAACCCTACGAAATGAAAAATATATGCCTGTGATGCCGTTAGCGTGGTCTGCGTTCGGTCCGTGGGCAAGGATGGTAAAACAAACAACACTATAAATATTCGACCCATGAAGATTGCAATAAAGAATTTCCTGACCACGCTGCGGCGTTACAAGGTGGCTTCGGTGCTGAACATCGCGGGCATGACGCTGGCTTTTCTGGCCTTCTATGTGATAATGTCGCAGGTCTATTATAACATCACCTACAACCGTTCGATCAAGGATTCCGACCGAACGTATATCCTGCTGACGCGCTTCGCCGAGGCTGACTGGATGGCTCTTGCGTCGCGTATGGATGCCGAAAATGCCCTTTCATCGTGGCCCGACGTGGAGTGTTTCGGGGCCATACTCAAGCGGGGTATGGGATCCGAGTACGTGTGGGTGAAACGTTCGGAGTACAACTACGACCGTTACGATTACAGGACGGCGACCATGTCGCTGCCGCTGCTCGACGTGCTGTCGTTCCGCACTGTCGAGGGCGATTTGCGGCGTCTGTCGGAGCCCGAGACCGTCATTATCTCGGAGTCGCTGGCCGAGCGTATGGGGGTACATGCGGGCGACGAGGTCTATCTGCCCGACATGGGTGCCGTAAAGGATGATCCGGATGCCGGCCGCAAACCTGCGCGGCGCATGACGGTGGCGGGCATATATGCCGATTTCGCCCCCAATACCATGATGAGCGACGTACACATAGCGATGGATGCGGGAGACGACCACCTGACGGGCGAAAAGCGCTACTGGCGCAATTACACCTACTATGTCAAGCTGCGCGAGGGTGCCTCGCCCGAGGCTCTGGCCGAGGTGTGGAAAAGAGCTAATCCCAATGCCGGAGATGATGCTGCCGAGCTTGTGCCCATCCGTGATATCTATTATTGGCAAACGCTGAAGTTCGGTACCGTCGAGCAGGGATCGAAGAGCGGCACGGCCGTGTTGTTCGGCATAGCGATGCTGATTGTGGTGGTCGCATTCATCAACTTCGTTAACTTCTTCTTTGCGATGATCCCCGTGCGTCTGCGCGCCGTCAACATCTGCAAGGTCTTCGGGGCCTCGACTTCGGCGCTGCGTTGGAATTTCCTCTTCGAGTCGGTCGGTATGGTGCTGTGCTCGCTGCTGCTGGCCCTCTACCTTATGGTCGTGGTGCAGGAGAGCTTCCTCGCGGAGTATGTGACCTGCTCGCTGGCCATGTCCGACAACCTGCCGGCGCTGGCGCTCGTGCTGGTGATAACGGTGGTCATAGCGTTGGCCTCGTCGTTGTACCCGGCGTGGTACATCACCTCGTTCAATGCCTCGTTGGCCGTCAAGAGCGGCTTCGCGGGCTCGGCGGCGGGACGCCGTATGCGTCTGATACTTACAGGTGTGCAGTTCATCATATCGATAACTCTTATAATCGTGTCGGCGGCATTCTGGATGCAGTACCGCTACATGATGCGCTTCGACATGGGCTTCGACCGCGACAACCTGCTCACGTTCGAGTCGACGGGTACCATTGCCGGTCGCGGCAATGCCTTCCTGTCGTATCTGGAGAGCGACCCCGACATTGCGGCCGTCACTACGGCTTCGGTCGACGTAATAGGTCTCGAGAATACGAAGAGCTGGTGGGTGGACGACCTCTTTATGGAGGTACGGAATTGCGCCGTGCGCTATAACTTCTTCGATGTGATGGGTATTCCCCTTATCGACGGCGATGGATTCTCACCCTCGGATGAGAATCGCAACCGAGGTGTGGTCGTAAACCGCTATCTGGCCGAGACGCTGGATCTGCATGTGGGAGACCTGTTCACTCTGGGCCGCGTGGCGGGCATTACGGACGACGTTATGATGCACGACGTGTCGCAGAACAAACAGTTCATGGCGTGGGAGTGCGGTACGGATAACATGCGCTTTTTCTATGTGCGCGTACACGGCGGCAGCGATATAAAGCGCGTGTGCGACTTCATCCGCAAGGCGGTGCAACAGTTCGACCCTGCGGCGGACGAGCCCTCGATCGAATTTGTCGACCAGCATGTGGCGCGCCTCTACGACCAAGTGAAACGTCAGACCGTTCTGGTGTCGTTGTTCGCGCTGCTGTCGGTGGTGATTTCGCTGATGGGCGTCTTCGGCATCGTCCTCTTCGAGACGCAGCACCGCCGTGCGCCGCGTCTTCGGCGCCTCGACCTCGGGTATCATCTGGATGCTCAACCGACGCTATGCCATGATCGTGGCCGTATGTTTCGTTGTGGCGGCACCCGTGGCGTGGTATGTCGTCGTCCGCTGGATGGAGCGCTTCGTAAACCGTACCGACATCTCGTGGCTCATATACCTCGGTGCTCTGCTGCTGGTGCTGGCCATAACGCTGGCGCTTGTGACGCTGCGCAGCTGGCGCGCCGCCAACGAGAACCCCTCGCGCGTACTGGGCGGCGAGTGACGAGACTCCCTGAAGAGGGGAAACGATTAAAATTGCAATTTGAAAGATGAAAATAGCATTCAAGAATTTCATTACGATGCTGCGGCGTTACAAGATGGCCTCGGTGCTCAACATCACGGGTCTGACGCTGGCCTTTACGGCCTTCTACGTGATGATGGTGCAGGTGACCTACGATCTGGGTTACAACCGCTCGATCAGGGATGCCGACCGCATCTGGACGGTGAATGCCAACTGGATAGGCGGCGGATTCTCGATGACCTCGCCGCGCGGCCCCTTCGAGGCGGCGCTGGCGCAGTGCCCCGAGGTCGAGGGCAGCGCCATCATCACACGCCGCTGGGATGTTCCCGTGTGGGTTCAGGAGTCGGAGTTCAGCTTCACCGAATATGCGGCTGTGATGGACTATATATCGCTGCCGTCGCTCGACCTGCTGGGCTTCCGCACGGTGGAGGGCGACCTTCGGCAGATCGAGAACCCCAATACTGTGATCCTGCCCGAGTCGCTGGCGCGGCTCTACGGAGTGCATGCCGGCGACCGTATCTTCACGAGCGACGCCAAGCCCGGGGAGAAGCCGCGCCCTTCGCACGAGTGGACCGTGGCGGGCATATTCAAGGATTTCGCCGACAACACGCTTATGGGCGAGCCTCGTATATACAGCTACTTGGGCGACAGGGACATGAACGACACGTCGCAATATGGCTATATCTGTATGGTAAAGATGCGTGACGGGTCCGTGCCCGACAGCTTCAAGAAGGCGTGGGACGACAACATGTACCGTCAGCGCGTGGCCCGTGTGCGTGACGACGATAGTGCGCAGAGTGCCGAAAAGGGCGACGGGGAGGGTGCCGACGGCACGGCAGTCGCCGAGACCGATGCCCAATACGAATACCTGCGCAGCGATGTGCGCTTGACACCGCTGTTGGATGTCTATTTCGACACCTCGCTCGGTTCTGGCTCGGACCACGATCATGGCTCGAAATCGACGATGCTGACATGTCTGGGCATAGCCATCCTTGTGGTGGCCATAGCGTTGATAAACTTTGTCAATTTCTTCTTCGCGCTCATACCCGTGCGGCTGCGCGCCGTCAATATCTGTAAGGTTTTCGGGGCCTCGACCCGTACGCTGCGCTGGAGTTTCCTCTTCGAGGCCGTGGGGTTGGTGGTGTGCGCCATGCTGCTGACGATGTACCTTACGATCGTGCTGCCCGACACCTTTGTGGCGGAGTATGTCTCGCGCTCGCTCTCTTTGAAGGATAACCTGACGGCCGTGCTGCTGCTCTTCGGCATAGGCGTGGTGGCAGCCCTCGCCGCGGCGCTGTACCCGTCGTACTACATCACCTCGTTCAACGCCTCGCTCGCCGTCAAGAGCGGCTTCGCCGGCTCGGGCGCGGGACGCCGCCTGCGTCTTGTTCGGGTCGGGGTGCAGTTCACCGTCTCGATAGCCCTTATCGTGGTGGCCGCCTGCTTCTGGCTGCAATACAGATATATGATCAATTACGACATAGGAATCGACCGCGAGAACCTGATGTGTTTCAATCTCTCGTACAAGGACGGTGACATGTATCCCGTATTGGCGGAACGCATGAACGAAATGCCCGAGATCGTCGGCGTGACGGCATCGGTGGATGCCGTGGTGGGGGACGGCTCGGCCGAGGTTATATGCATGAAGTACGAGGGACGCGATCTGGAGCTCCATTTCCGATATGTACGCAGCAACTTCCTCGACGTGATGGGCATAAGGCTCGCCGAGGGCGAGGACTTCTCCGACGACATGGACAACGCCGCCACCAAGTATGCCATCATGTGCCGCAGTACGTGCGACGAGTACGGATTCTATCCGGGTTTCGTGGTGATGGCGGGAACTACGCCGATATGTCGTGTTATCGGTATCATGGATGACGTGCTGGGACAGCCTCTCGACTCGAAGCAGAGCAATACGGTCTACTGCACCACGTCGGAGGATCAGTGGATGGGCGACGTCTATTTCCGCACGGCGGCGAATGTCGACATACCGCGGCTGTGCGACAAGATCCGCGCCGTGGCTAAGGAGATAAATCCTGAGAGTGAGGATCTGAAGATCGAATTTGTGGACGAGCGTCTGCAACAGCTCTACGAAAAGACGCAGCGCAGCGCCACTATCATCGGGCTCTTCGCCCTGCTGGCCGTCGTCATATCGCTGATGGGTGTCTTCGGCATTGTCCTCTTCGAGACGCAGCACCGCCGCCGCGAGATCGCCCTGCGCCGCGTGCTGGGCTCGACGGTCGAGGGCGTGATATGGATGTTCGGCCGCCACTACATCACGATCGTAGCCGTATGTTTCGCTATCGCGGTGCCCGTTGCGTGGTACGTGGTGAGCGAGTGGCTCAACAGGTTCGCCTACCGGATCCCGACGCCGTGGTGGATCTTTGCGGCTGCATTCCTGCTGGTGACGGCTCTGACGCTGGGTATAGTCGTCGTACGCTGCCGCCGCGCCGCGAGCGAGAATCCCGCACGTGTGCTGGGCGGCGAGTAATGCCGATGTGTATATATACAACGAGGGGCGCGAATCGTTCGCGCCCCTCGTTTTTGTTATATATGTTTAACTATTTACAGGTAGCGTCGTTTGCCGCAGTGGCATAGAGGCCGATCATGGCACCCGTGAAGCCGCCTGCAACGTTGGTCGAGAGAATATCGCCCGAAACGGTTGCGAGATCCTTGTATTCGCCGCCGCGCTCGGCATAGCTGAAGGTGTACTTGTCACCCTCGGCGCTTACGCGCAGGCCGACGGGAAGACGGTCGCCCACGGTAGCCGAAGCGATGGTCTCGGATTTGCCGCGCGCCGTGCGTTGCAGTACGATGGCGGTCTGGTCGCCGCACTTCGTTATGCCGAAGACGTAGTTGAACGCCTCACTCTGGTAGCATGTCAGTCCGGCCAGATCGCTCGATGAGCGGGGTACGTAGTAGAGCGTTGTGGTGGCGGTGAAGGTGTTGTGCTGCTGGCGGTAGAAGAGCGTCGAGGTGGGACGCGTGGCCTTGATGTTCACATCGAAGGGCTTGATCGCAAGTCCGTGCTCGCCAACCGAGGCGAAGTGTTCGCGCGCACCGCGCACGCCGACCCAGCGCGGGTCGAGATCCGCCGAGGCGAAGCCGTCGCTGAAGGTGAAGTTGCCGTTGGGGAGGAACCCGTCCTCGCCGCAGTGGTTCTCCACGCCTGCGGGCATCTTGAGTTTGGGTTTCAGGGGCTCCATGCCGCCCTCGAAGACGGGGAAGGTGCCGCTCCAGTCAACGGGCAGGATGAAGGTCTCGCGGCCCGTATTCACGCGGTTGGTCTCGTTGGGGCGTATGGCCAGAAATACTCCCCAATACTTGCCGTCGGGGCCTTCGACGAGATCGGCATGGCCCGCCCAGTCGACCTTGTCGGGACGGTCGGCCGGAAGGTGGCGCTGCGAGAGTATGGGGTTCTCGGGTGCGGGCGTGAAGGGTCCCTTGGGGCTGTCGGCGATGAAGATCACCTCGCTGTGCCAGCCTCCCGTGCCGCCCTCGGCGCACATGAGGTAGTATTTGCCGTCCTTCTTGTAGAGGTGCGGAGCCTCGATCCAGATAGGTTTCTGCGAAAGGTCCACGCCGCCGTTGACGACAACTTGGTCGCTGCCCTCGACGATCTGGTCCTTCTCGGTGTCGTACTCCCAGATCTTGATGACGCGGTGACCCTCGTAGAGAGCCTTCTCGGGGGCGTCGTTGTGGACGATGTAGGCCTTGCCGTCATCGTCGAAGAAGAGGTCGGGATCGATGCCCGCGAAGTGCAGGATGATGGGGTCGCTCCATCCTTCGGCCGGATCCTTCGTCTTGACGACCATGTTGCCTATGCCGCCGGCAAACTGCGTCGTGATCATGTAGAAGGTGTCGTTATGCGGGTTGTAGCGTATGGTTGGGGCGTAGATTCCGGCGCTGATGCCCGTATCCTCGACCTTGAGCTGCGAGGGACGGTCCAGTACGTGGCCTATCTGCCGCCAGTTGACCAGATCCTTCGAGTGGAAGATGGGCACGCCCGGGTTGATGGCGAACGACGAGCATACGATGTAGTAGTCGTCGCCCTTGCGGCAGATGCTCGGGTCGGGGTAGCAGCCCTGAAGAATGGGCGTGTAGAACTCGTCCTTGCTCAGAGGGTTCTGCTCGTAGACGGCGTCGGCGCCCGTGTAGGTGAAGTCTCCGAAGACCGGAGTGCCGGCCTCGGGCACATACCCGCCGGCGCACGATAACATCGCGAGTCCGCATGCGGCGGATGAGATGAGTGTCAGGATTTTTTTCATAAGCGAAGAGTATTTAGTTTCGGTTTACTTAGTAGCATTTTCGGGCCTTGCCGCATTGTCATGCCTCGGGGCGTGGCGGCGGGGCGAATGTCCCCATATCCAATCTGTTCGCAATGTTCGTAAAAAAATGCGATAAATCCAAGTAACGGGTAATACGGGCCGCCGTACTAAACATAATCTGGACGCTAAGGTGTTGCTATTTCGCATAAATAGAATAACTTTGTAAGACGATGACGTGTGGGAAACACCCTCAAAAAAAGAGTGAAAAATCATTTGGCTGTTCGCCGTGGCGGGCGGTCGCAATATGTCTGTTATGATGAGAAATATACGAATGACCTTGACTGTTGCCCTGACGCTGCTGCTGTGCGGCAAGGCTGCGGCCGCGGAACCGGAACTCAAATTGCGTTACTCGGCACCGGCCGCTACGTGGTGGGAGGCGCTGCCGCTCGGTAACTCGCATATCGGTGCCATGATCTACGGAGGTGTGGCGAGCGAGCAGATTGACCTTAACGAGGAGACCTTCTGGGCGGGATCGCCCTACGAGAACACACGTGAGGGAGCCGTCGGCCATTTGGCCGAGGTGCGCAGACTCATATTCGAGGGCCGCACGGCCGAGGCGCGCGCCATCATCGACGCCGAGTTCTTCACACCGCAGCACGGTATGCGATACCTGCCTCTGGGGACGCTGCGGCTCGACTTCGGCCACGGCGACGTGGCTTCGGAGTATGAGCGCACGCTCGACTTGCGTGACGCCACGGCCTCGACCGTATATACGGTCGACGGCGTGCGTTACAGCCGTACGGCCTTCACGTCACTTGCGGACAATGTTATGGCCGTGCGTCTGGAGGCCGACCGGAAGGGGGCATTGTCGTTCGATGTCTCGTATTCGTGCCCGTTGGAATATCACGTTGCGGCTGCGGGTAATGAACTTACGATCGAGAGCGAGGGCGCGGAGCAGGAGGGTGTGCCTGCGGCGTTGAAGGCCGCGGCCGCCGTGCGTGTGGTTACGGACGGAGAGGTGGCGGCCGAAGAGGGCCGTCTGAGTGTCAGGAATGCCGCTGCGGCAACCGTATATATATCTGCGGCGACGAACTTCGTCAGCTACGACGATGTCTCGGGTGATGCCCGCGCCAAGGTTGAGGCGGCGCTGGACAACGCCTCGGCCAAGAGTTACGGACGCCTGCTGAAGGATCACCGCGACAAGTACGGCCGTCAGTTCGGACGTGTGGAGCTGTCGCTGCCCGAGAGCGCGAGCGCCGCACTTGATACGGACCGTCGCGTGGCGTCTTTCAACGAGGGGAATGATCCCTCGCTGCCGGCGCTGCTGTTTCAGTTCGGGCGCTATCTGCTGATCAGTTCGTCGCAGCCCGGCGGCCAGCCCGCAACGTTGCAGGGTATATGGAATCGCGAGCCGTTCGCCCCGTGGGACAGCAAATATACGATCAACATAAACACCGAGATGAACTATTGGCCTGCCGAGGTTACAAATCTCTCGGAGACGCACGAGCCGCTGTTCCGCATGGTCGAGGAGCTGTCGCGGACGGGACGCGCGACAGCCTCGGAACTCTACGGCGCGCGCGGATGGGTTGCGCACCACAACACCGATCTTTGGCGTATCACGGGCCCCGTGGACTATGCCGATACGGGCATGTGGCCCAACGGCGGGGCGTGGCTGGCGCAGCACCTGTGGCAGCACTACCTCTTCACGGGTGACCGCGATTTCCTGCACCGCTGCTATCCCGTACTTAAGGGCACGGCCGATTTCTTCCTCACGGCGTTGACGGAACACCCGACCTACGGATGGATGGTTACGGCGCCCTCGGTGTCGCCCGAGCACGGGCCCAACGGGGTCTCGATCACGGCGGGCTGCACGATGGACAACCAGATAGCGTTCGACGCGCTGAGCAGTACGCTGCGGGCGTGTGAGACGCTGGGCGAGAGCCGTGACTATGCCGACTCGCTGCGCAGTATGATCGGCCGTCTGGCTCCGATGCGCATCGGGCGCCACAACCAGCTTCAGGAGTGGTTGGAGGATCTGGATGACCCGCGCGACCAGCACCGCCACATATCGCACCTCTACGGTCTCTATCCGAGCAACCAGATATCTCCCTACACCCATCCGCAGCTCTTCGAGGCGGCAAAGCAGACGCTGTTGCAGCGCGGCGACATGGCTACGGGTTGGAGCATCGGCTGGAAGATCAACTTCTGGGCCCGTATGCAGGACGGCAACCACGCCTATGAGATAATCCGTAATATGCTGAACCTGCTGCCCAACGACGGACAGACGGGGCGTTATCCTGCGGGACGTACCTATCCCAATCTCTTCTGCGCCCATCCTCCCTTCCAGATCGACGGCAACTTCGGTTTCACGGCGGGCGTGGCCGAGATGCTGTTGCAGAGCCACGACGGCGCGGTGCATCTGCTGCCTGCGCTGCCCGATGTCTGGGGTGACGGCAGTGTCCGCGGGCTTGTCGCGCGCGGCGGCTTCGTCGTGGATATGGAGTGGAGCGACGGCAGGTTGACGCGTGCAGAGGTGATGTCGCGTGCGGGCGGGGTGTTGCGACTGCGTTCGTATGTGCCGCTGCGCGGCCGCGGCCTTGTAAAGGCCGAGGGCGAATGTCCAAACGAACTTCTGGAGCCTGCACGCATAGCCGAGCCTCTGGTGTCGGAAGAGTTGGGGACCCCGAAGCAGCCCTCCGTGCGCAAGGTGTACGAATACGACATAAAGACGCGGGCGGGAAAGAGATATGTCTTTACGGCGGAATAAAATATTGATGACAATATGATTCGGATGACAAGATTTATTGTGTGCGCGGCGTGTGCGCTCTGTATGGTATGGGGCGTGCGTGCGCAGTCGAGCGACAATGGTGACGGGACCTTCACCAATCCCGTGTTGTGGGCCGACGTGCCCGATCCCGACGTTATACGCGTCGGGAACGACTACTATATGGTGAGCACGACGATGCACCTGATGCCGGGTGCACCCGTCATGCACTCGAAGGATCTGGTGAACTGGCGGACCGTGGGCTACATCTACCACCGTCTGGACGATAAGCCGAGCTATGATCTTATCGACGGCACGGTCTACGGACGCGGGCAGTGGGCCACGTCGCTGCGCTATCGCGACGGCGAGTTTTATGCCTACTTTTCACCCAACGACACCCCTTTCCGCGGATATGTCTACAAGACGAAGGATCCTGCGGGTGAATGGACGCTGGTGGCGCGCATACCGCATTTCCATGACGCCTCGCTGCTGTTCGACGACGACGGGCGGGTATATATGTTCTACGGTTCGGGACAGGTGCGCGAGCTTAAGCCCGACCTTACGGATGTCATGCCCGGAGGTGTGGATGCACGTGTGTTCGACCGCGGGGACGAGACGGGCCTTCTGGAGGGCAGCCGCGTCATCAAGCATGACGGCCGCTACTATGTGCTGATGATCTCGTGGCCGGCGGGCG
>OODG01000568.1_pt1 | contig 26435 bp, 23 predicted proteins | sample 1671621 | NCBI WGS metagenome assembly OODG01 (sample SAMN06348175, study PRJEB24527) | human gut metagenome | biome: human gut; feature: ankylosing spondylitis patient; material: feces | host: Homo sapiens | place: China | collected 2015-10 | reverse complement strand
CCCATGAGTTGACATCGCCTGCCCTGTCTGCGGCGGTGATGTCAACTCATGGGATAAGCGATGCAGCCGTGCACTGGGCTATCGGCAGATCGTATGCGAGGGCTGTATCTCGGAGGAGTATCAGGTCACGGTGGAAAATCTGCGCTATGTGATGGAAAACCACTTTGGTCTGGTTCCATGTCCGGGGATATGAGCATGGAACAGAATCAACTGACCCGGGATCTCTACGCCGCAGGCTACACGCGGGAGGATCACCCCTCCTTCGTGTATTGGAGCGACTGGCAGAATTTCGGCTATCTCTTTGAGGCTCTATTGAAGTTTACATGGGAAACGCCATGCGGCCTTTTGGTCGATGGCAAAAGTGATCTCGGCCGGGGCCTTGCCTGCAGCGACGCCTCGTTCCAAGGCATCGATTACTGCCCGGAAAATGACAATCCACTGCTGCGCTGTCCCTATGAACGCAAGGACTGTCCACACAGCATCCGCGGCTTTCCTGTCCCTCTCTGCCCCTGCCACACCACTGGTAAGCGATATTCCTACGAGCAAAGCGCCGAGAGGGTGGAATCGGAGAGAAGTGAGAGACAGCACCGGCAGTACATGGAGATTACCGGCGGAGCCTACTGCGCCTGCGTGGTTGGCGGTAATGGCTATGATGGCGGCCATGTCGAAGTCCAATACGATGTGGAGCAGTGTATTCGCTGCCGCTGCCAGAATCCTGTCTGCGTCATTCGCAAGCAGAAGCGGGACCTGAGCCGCGCCAATATCTTTTATGATGTACGCCGCACATGGATCACCCGCATTGGCTTTCTGGAGGAAAAGAAAGTACAGGTGACAAAGGGCGAGCGTGTGTTTCCCCATCCTGTGGCTCAAACGGACGCGGAGATCTGGCTGGAAACGAAAAAGGCGCACTTCAACCCGCTTTGGAGCAGCTCTGTGATCGACTCTCCGCACCTGACACCAGAGGATCGGCGGCAGACATTTTTCAGCAAAATGCACCGCAAGTACGGGGAGTATGATTACTTTGAATTTCACTATGATGTGGAGAATATCCGCATTGCGGCGTCCTGCGGTGTCACCGGCGTTATGCAGCCCTTTGTGCGCAGCCGACGGGATCTGGAAACCGTCCGGCAGGCACTGGACGAAAACGGCGGAGCGAATATCCGGCTGTTCGCCAAGATCGAAAACCAGATGGGGCTGGAACGGCTCCCGGAATTTCTGGAAACGGCGGATGAGATCGTCATTGCCAGAGGGGATCTGGGGAATGCCATGCCCCTGTGGGAGCTGCCGGCGGCCCAGAAGCGGATCGAGGCCCAGTGCCGCAAGGCGGGGAAGCCCTTCATGGTGGTGACGCAGATGCTGGCGTCCATGGAGCAGAATCCGGTGCCCACCCGGGCGGAGGTCAGCGATATTTTCAACGCTGTGGCAGACGGCGCTGCTGCGGTGATGGTCACCGGAGAAACGGCGGTTGGAAAGTGGCCGGTGGAGGTCATCCGGTATCTCAGCAATACGGTCCAAGCCGCAGAGCGGTTTCTGCGAGAGGGATAAAAACGGCCCCGAATCTGTTTGCAGGCAGATTCGGGGCTGTTTTTTTACTTTTGGGCGGCTTTTGCCAACAGGGCCTGTCCTTCGGGGGATTTTAAGACGTCCAGTACGGTCTCTCGCACCAGCGCCTTGAAGGAGTCGCTTTTCAGCAGGGCGCTGAACACGGCGCCGTCGCTCTTGCTGCTGTCGCCGGACTGGGCCACCACTGCGGCCGTTGCCTTCCGGACGGCCTTGGGCAGCACTACGTCCTCCTGGGGGACGGCACCGCTGAGCCAGTTGTCCATACTGGTGGGGTCGTCGGTCTCGCCCCGGAGATAGGGGAGGGACACGCCGAAGGCCCCTGCCAGCTTTTGCTGCTGCTCCTGAGAGGGCGTCTGGCGGCCGGTTTCAAACTTTTCGATGGACAGGCGGGGCAGTCCCAGCGCCGCCGCCAGCGCGGGGCGGCTGAGGCCCTTTTCCGTCCGAAGTGCTTCGATCCTCTGTGCCATAGTTACCATGATGGGATGATTCCTCCTTATGCTTGACCGGGTTTCCGGTCCAGATCCGGCAGCAGGACGATCTCGCCTGATGCCAGTGTTTTTTTCATGTCGATGAGTCGTTGATTGCTGGACCCTCGGAACCGCAGGGAGATGTCCTTCAAGGCCTCCACAAAGCGGCCGTCCACCAGCACGTCCAGCATGGACAGCAGCTCGTCCGTCGCCTCGCAGCGGGGATGGCTGCCCTCGGTCCGCAGCTCCTCCAATGTGAACCCGGAGAAGGCCCACACGGTCTTTTGCGGGTAGGTTTCCCGCACCCGGCGGACAAAGGGGACCAGTACCCGTTGATTTTCCGGCTCGAAGGGCTCGCCGCCCAGCAGGGTCAGTCCCTGAATGTAAGGGGGGGCCAGCAGGTCTAAAAGCTGCTGCTCTGTTTCTGATGTGAAGGGCTGACCATAGTCAAAGTCCCACGTCTGGGGCTGAAAGCAGTGCTCACAGTGGTTGGTGCAGCCGGAGACGAACAGCGTGACCCGGACGCCCTCGCCATTGGCAATATCGCAGTTTTTGATCTCACCGTAGTGCATACAATACCTCCCCGCGGTGAAACAGGGGCGGTCCACCGCCCCTGCTTTTGGATGATCCGCTGAATTTCAAGGAAAGAAAACCGTCTGGCGGTCTCTTCAACAGCCGTATTATAGCAAAGAATAAAAAGAAATGCAATCGTGGGAAACACGGGACGAACTGCGGGATTTTTTGCAAAAATAAACGAAAACTGTTGAAATCAACACGATATAAAGCGATAATCCTTTACGGGAATGATGTTACAGATCGCATTTTCCACGGGCCAGATACATGCCTGCCGGGACGGTGTCCAGCACCTTGCCGTTCTCCACGGTCTTGCGGCCACGGAGCCAGACCTCCCGGATGCCGCCTGCGGTGACAAAGCCCTCGTAGGGGTTGTAGTCCACGTTGGCGACGCAGTCCTCCGCACGGATCACATGGCTGTCACCGGGATCGTAGATCACGATGTCGGCATCGCTGCCGGGGGCCAGAACGCCCTTGTGGGGATAGAGACCGTACAGCTTGGCGGGGTTCTCACTCAGCACCCGGCACATCTGGGCCAGAGAGAGCTTCTTGGCGGCCACGCCGTAGGAATAGATCAACTCGCCTCGGGTCTCCACACCGGGGAGACCGCCGGGGATCTTGGTGAAGTCCTCCCGGCCCGCGTCCTTCTGTGCCAGCGTGAAGGAGCAGTGGTCGGTGGAGATCGTCTGGATCTCGCCCCGGCGCAGGCCCCGCCACAGAACCTCCTGATTGGCCTTTTCCCGGATGGGGGGCGCGCAGATGTACCGGGCCGCCTGAGAGTAGTCGGGAGCGTAATAAACGCTTTCGTCCAGCAGAAGATACTGGGGACAGGTCTCCACATAGACCTTCTGGCCCCGCTTCCGGGCGTGCTCCACCTCCTTGAGAGCCTCCTCGTTGGTCAGGTGGACGATGACCACCGGGCAGTCCGCCGCCTGGGCGATCCGCAGAAGGCGGCTGACGGACTCGGCCTCCAGATAGGGAGGACGGGTCTCCGGATGACTGGAGGGGCCCATCAGCCCGGCGGCCTTTTTCTCAGCGATCATACCGTCGATGACGCCGGCGTTCTCACAGTGGACACCGCAGATACCGCCCAGGTGCCGCAGCTCCTTCAAGGCCCAGTACATATCCCGGTCACCCACCATCATGGCGGGGTAAGTCATATACATCTTGAAGGAGGACACGCCCTGGCGGAACATCTCCGGCAGCTCCGCCCGGATGGATTCGTTCCAATCGTCGATGGTCATGTGGAAGCCGTAGTCGCAGAAGGTGCGGCCGTCTGCTTTCTTATGCCAGAGATCCAGACCGTATTGCAGGCTCTCCCCCTTGTTGGGGCAGGCGAAGTCGATGACGGTGGTGGTGCCGCCCTTCAGAGCCGCACGGCTGCCAGTGGTGAAATCGTCCGCCGTGGTGGTGTTGCAGACGTCCAGATCAAAGTGGGTGTGGGCGTCAATAAAGCCGGGGAACAGGAGACAGCCCTCCACATCCACCGTCCGGTCTGCCGGAGTGAGGATCAGACGGCCCACCTGCCTGACCTTTTCACCCTCCACCAGCACGTCAGCCCGCTTGGGCCCCCGGCCGGTGATGACGGTACCGCCCTTGAACAGCGTACGCATATAAAGCACCTCCAGATTAGATTCTGCCGTCAGTATAGCACGGTTTTCCGAAAAAAACCAGAGGGACAATGGGGGAGAGCTGATGGAGAATTGACCGGATAAAACATAAAAATTTACAAATAGTAGTTGCAACTAAAGGTCGATATGGTATAATTTGGACATAGCAGGGCGGAGCTCGCTTGCAAATTGTACCGCCCTAAATAAAAAGGAGGTCTTTGCGAATGAAGAAGTTCCTGTCTGTGCTGCTGGCATTGGCTATGATCTTCTCCCTGACGGTCACAGTCTCTGCGGACGAGACCAAGGGCGAGATGGACGGCTATGTAGTAGTGCTGCACACCAACGATGTGCACGGCGCTATTTCCGGCTATGCCAAGGTGGCGGCCTTGAAGAAAGCCTATGAGGCTGAGGGTGCCTATGTCCTGCTGATGGACGCCGGCGACTTCTGCCAGGGCGATCCCACGGTCAGCGTTTCTCAGGGTAAAACGGCTGTTGAACTGATGAACATGGCCGGGTATGACGTCACGACCCTTGGCAACCACGAGTTCGACTACGGCTATGACAATCTGGTGAATCTCTCCAAGGAAGCCAAGTTCCCCATTGTGGCAGCCAACGTGCTCTATCAGGGGAAGGTGGCATTCAACTCCAACCAGATCTTCACCACGCCGTCCGGTGTCAAGATCGGCGTGTTCGGTCTGGAGACCCCTGAGACCGCAACCAAGGCACACCCCGCTAAGATCAAGGGCGTGACCATTCTGGGCGACAAGTCCATGTTTGACTGCGCACAGGCGCAGGTGGACTCCCTGAAGGCGGACGGCTGCGATTACATCATCTGCCTGGGCCATCTGGGCATCGATAAGGAATCCATTGGCAACCGTTCCACGGACCTGCTGAATGTTGTGGACGGTATTGATGTGTTCATTGACGGACACTCCCACTCCACCATGAAGGACATTGCCGAAGTGACTGACAAGGACGGCAAGGTCAACGGCACCCTCCTCACGTCCACCGGCACCAAGCTGGCCAGCGTTGGCGTTGTGACCATCAGCCCCAAGGGCAAGGTCACGGCTATGAGCGCTCCTACCGAGGGCATGACTGCCGAGGATAAGGACGTGGCTGCCAGAGCTGCCGCCATCAAGAAGGAGATCGACGATGACTACGGCACCGTATTCGCAAAGACCAAGGTGGAGCTGGACGGCGTGAAGGCCAATGTCCGGACCCACGAGACCAATTTGGGTGACCTCATCACCGATGCGCTGGTTTGGGGCGCAGGCAAGAACGGCACCAAGGTGGACGCGGCTGTCACCAACGGCGGCGGCATCCGGGCCACCATCAAGAAGGGCGCTTATGAAAAAGAAGCATGGAAAAAAGCGCAAGTACTGCCCACCGGCGCGGAACTGCTGGAGGCTCTGGAGGCTTCGACCTACTGCACGCCGGATTCCATCGGCGGCTTCCCCCAGGTCAGCGGCATCGTCTACACCATTGACGGCACCAAGACCTATGACGCGGGCGATGTGTATGAAGGCTCCACCTACCACGCACCCAAGACCATCCGCCGTGTTACGATCCAGTCCGTTGGCGGCAAGGCCTTCAACCTCAGAACGGTCTACACCATCGCTACCAATGACTTCCTGGCTGCCGGCGGCGATACCTATTACGCATTCAAGACCGCTTCCGTCAACTACGATCTGGGTATCCCCATGGACGAGGTCGTGATGGATTATGTTAAGACCGAGCTGAAGGGCGTTGTGTCCGCTGAGAATTACGGCGAGGCCGGTGACCGCATCACCATCATCAAGGGCCTGCCCTTTACGGATGTGGATCCTTCCGCCGCCTATTACAGCGCGGTGAAGTACTGCTATGAGAACAATATCTTCAAGGGCGTCACGGATACGATGTTCATGCCCAACAACACCATCACCCGGGGCCAGATGGTCACGGTGCTGTGGCGGATGAACGGCTCTCCCGAGCCCAAGAACGCCAATCCCTTCGGCGATGTGGCCGCTACCTCTCCCTTCGTCAAGGCCATCGCCTGGGCAGCCGAGAACAAGCTGACCAACGGCATCACCGAGACGACCTTTGCCCCGGCACAGGCCATTTCCCGTCAGCAGTTCCTGACCATTCTGTATCGCTACGCACAGTTCATGGGCTATGATGTGTCTGTGGGCGAGGATACCAATATTCTCTCCTTCGAGGACGTGGGTGAGGTTGGCGAGTATGCCATCCCCGCGATGCAGTGGGCTGTCGGCTCCGGCGTTCTGGCGGCTGAAAAGACCCTGACGCCTCGCGCCGCGGCACCTCGCTACAACGTGGCAGAGTTCTTGGCCAACTTCTGCATGAAGGTGATCCCCACTGCCGAGATGATGCCCAAGGCTGCCTGATTTTCAGACGAAAAACACACATTGATTTCCAAAAGAGCCGCAGAGATTTTATCTCTGCGGCTCTCAGCGTGTCGAAAAAGCCTTTTCTCCCCGCTGAGCAAGTTTTCAGAACTTCATAAAAGTTCTGAAAACTTAGGATTTTAATGGCGCGGGACACCCCTCTTGGGTTTCCCGCGCACACCCTTCCTTACCGTCGCGGAGAATTTACTACTTTATCGACAGTCTCAGAGCCGCAGAGATTTTATCTCTGCGGCTCTCTTTTTCGTTCCGGCGCATAGGCCGGCGCTTTCCTGCGGAGACTAACGGGGAAAGTGAGGGATCGCAATGGAGAAGGACAAGGAGACAAAGGCGACGGAGGAGCGGGAAGGGAGTCAGGTGAACCAGAACGTAGTAGATTTCGGTTCCGCCATGACAAAAACCGCCCACGGAACCGTTTATACGCTGGCCATCATCGGACAGATCGAGGGGCACACGGCGGCGCCCAACGGTACGAAAACCACCCAGTATGAGCACATGCTGCCTCTGCTGGCGAAGCTGGAGGAGAGCCGGGAGGTAGACGGTATTTTATTTCTGCTGAACACTGTGGGCGGTGATGTGGAGGCGGGACTGGCCATCGCGGAGCTGATCGCCGGACTGACCAAGCCCACGGCGGCCATCGTTTTGGGGGGCAGCCATTCCATTGGCGTCCCATTGGCGGTGGCGGCCCAGCGGAGCTTTGCGGTGCCCTCCGCCGCCATGACCATCCATCCCGTGCGGATGAGCGGAACGGTCATCGCCGCGCCCCAGACCTACAACTATTTTCAGCGGCTTCAGGAGCGGATCGTGGCCTTTGTGGCGGGACACAGCCGGATCTCGGCGGAGAAGTTTCAGGCCCTCATGCTGGCAAAGGATGACATGGCGGCGGATGTGGGCAGCGTGATCTACGGTGAGGAGGCGGTGGAGCTGGGGCTCATCGACCGCATCGGCGGTCTGAGCGATGCCCTGGACTGCCTCTATGAACAGATCGCTTCCGTGCGGCAGGAGCAAAAGCAGTCTTCAGTGCCGGGAAAAACCAGAAAGAAAAAGAACGGCTCCTCTTCCGCAGGAAGATCTTCCCACAGTGAAGGAAACAAGGAAAAGGGCGGCACCCAGCATGACCAGTGAAAAGCGGAGGATCTCCTAAGTCAACCCCTGTCCCTGCAAGACGGACGGGGGTGCTTTTTTGCCTGGAAGAAGCAAAAATATTACAACTTTGTTCACAGAAACCAACTTGTCAAGGGAATACGCTTCTGCTATAATATATTAGTTAAACTGGAAGATTATGCGGCGCTGACGCGCTGCTTGTCAAGGAGTGCATATGTACCTAAAGGCATTGGAGATCCAGGGCTTCAAGTCCTTCCCGGACAAGACGGTCCTGAACTTTGGCGAGGATGTGACCGCCATCGTGGGCCCCAACGGGTCCGGAAAATCCAATATTTCCGACGCCATCTGCTGGGTCATGGGGGAGCAGTCTGCCCGGAGTCTCCGGGGTGCCAAGATGGAGGACGTCATTTTCGGCGGCACGGAGAAACGCAGCCCTGTAGGCTTTGCCCAGGTGACGCTGGTACTGGACAACAGCGCCCACATTTTCCCTGCCATCGACAGCAGCGAGGTCATGGTCACCCGCCGCTACTACCGCAGCGGGGAGAGCGAGTATTATATCAACAAGCAGTCCGTCCGTCTGCGGGACGTCAACGAACTGTTTATGGACACGGGCCTGGGCCGGGAGGGCTACGCCATCATCGGGCAGGGCCGTATCGACGAGATATTGTCCATCAAGAGTGCCGAGCGCCGGGAGATCTTTGAGGAGGCGGCAGGCATCAGCAAATACCGCCACCGCAAGGAGGAGACGGAGCGCAGGCTGGACCGCACCGAGGAGAACCTGGTGCGCATCAACGACAAGATCGCCGAGCTGGAGCTGCAGGTGGAGCCCCTGCGGGATCAGGCGGAGAAAGCCAAGCGCTACCTGCTGCTGCGGGACGAGCTGCGTACCCTGGAGATTTCTGTGTGGCTGGACAAGCTGGAGGAGATCAAGACCAGCGCCATGCGGCTACAGACGGAATACAGCGCCGCTGTAAAGCGCAAGGAGGAGGCCAACGGGCGTCTGGAGGCTCTCTATCAGGAGAACGAGACCTTCTCCCAGCGGATGCAGGACAATGACCTGAGTCAGGAACAGATCCGGGGAGAGGCCGCTGCACTGGAGAGCCAGGCGGCGGATCAGGAGAGCACCATTGCGGTCCTCAGGACCACTGCTCAGCACAGCCGGGAGTCCATCGACCTTCTGGAGAAGGAGATGGCAGACCAGGACAGCCGCAGTGAGACCATCCATCAGCAGATGGAGGAGCAGCGGCAGCGGATCGCGGATATTGACGCCGGGGCCAAGGCCTTGGAGACAGAGCTGGAGGAGCTGCTGGAGCAGGTCCGGAAGGCCGCCGAGCGTGCCGGCAGCGCCGCCGACGAGGTGGAGGCGCTGCGGGCGAAGGAGACATTGGCCGCCGCCGCTGCGGCAGACAAGAAGGAGCGCCTCTCCGCTCTCAGCGCCGCTGTGGAGCAGATTGAGGAGCGCCGGGGTACCGTCAGCCGTGACATCGAGGCTGCCCAGGCCCAGCAGGAAAGTGCCCGGCAGGAGCTGCGGGGGGCGAAGCGGGCCTTGGAGGATGCTCAGGATGCGGCTGATGCCGCGAAAAACGTGATCCAGGGCCATACCCTGCGGATGGACAGCCGCCGTAAGCGGGAGGAGACTGCCGCCAAGGCCCACTTGGAATTGACCATGGAGCAGAGCAATCTGGATTCCCGCATCCGCCTCCTCTCAGAGATGGAGAAGGAGTATGAGGGTTTCAGCAAGGCGGTAAAAGTGGTGATGCAGGCCGGGGAGAAGCGTTCTCTCCGGGGTATCCACGGACCGGTAGCCAGTCTCATTCAGGTGGAGAACCGCTACACGGTGGCCATTGAGATCGCTTTGGGAGCCGGGATGCAGAACATCGTGGTGGATAGGGAAGAGGACGCCAAGGGCGCCATTTCCTACCTCAAGCAGCGGGACGGCGGCCGTGCCACCTTCCTGCCCCTTAGTGCCATCCGGGGAGAGATCCTCCGGGAGAGAGGCGTGGAGAACGCCCCGGGTTTTGTGGGCATTGCCTCCCGACTGGTGCATTACGATCCTCAATATGAGAATATCTTTCAGAACCTGCTGGGCCGCACTGTGGTGGCGGAAGATCTGGACTGCGGCATCGCCATGGCCCGGCAGTATCAAAACCGCTTCCGCATCGTGACCCTGGATGGTCAGGTCATCAACCGGGGCGGCTCCATGACCGGCGGCAGCGTGTCCCGCAGCGCGGGTATCCTGTCCCGGACCAACGAGCTTTCCGCTCTCCGCCGCCGGCAGGAGGACCTGAAGGGCCAGCTGGAAGCGGCTCAGCGGGAGAAGGATGAGGCCAGCCGCGACCTGGCGGCAGCCCGATATGCCCTGGAGGTAGCCGAAGGGGAGCGCCGGACGGCGGAGGACGCGGTGCTCCGAGCCCAGGGCGAGGTCAGCCGCTGCACGGCCCTGCTGGAGAACATGGAACGGAGCCTGGAGAGCCTGGAAGGGGAGAAGGAATCCCTGGCCCAGCGCCTTGCCGACAGCCGCTCTCAGATAGAGGAGACCCGGAAGGAGATCGCTGTCCTGGAGGAACAGGCGGCGCAGCTGCGCCGGTCTGTAGAGGAGAAACTCTCCGGCCAGAGCGACCTTCTGACCCTGTCCGGCCAGCTCAGCGAGGAAGTGGCCGGAAAGAAGGAAAAGCTGGCGGGCCTGAGCGCCGAGCGGGAGGCCACCGGTAAGGCCTTGGGCGATATGGAGCAAGTCTGCCGGGATATGGCCGGTGATCGTGACCAGCGGCTGCGGCGGCTGGAGGAGTATCGGAAAGCCATTGGGGATACGGACGAGGAGATCGCCCGGCGTACCGAGACGGCGGCATCCCTCCGGCTTCAGAGCGGCACCTGCAAGGAGCGGCTGGAGACTCTCCGCCAAGAGAGACTGGCCATGGAGCAGGAGCGCAGCGCCATGGGGCAGAAGATCAAGACCTGCAACGACGAGGTGCTGGATGCGGAGCGGGAGGCCTCCCGGCTGGAGCAGAAGCTCTCTGCCGGCCAGTGGGAGGAAAAGCAGATCCTGGACAAGCTCTGGGAAAACTATGAACTCAGCCACTCCGCCGCCATGGAGCAGCGCATCGAGCTGGAGTCCACTGCCAAGGCCAACCGCCGTATCAGTGAGCTGCGCCGGGAGATGAGCAGCCTTGGTCCGGTAAATGTGGGGGCCATTGAGGAATTTGACCGGGTGAATACCCGTTACACCTATCTGACCGGCCAGCGGGACGATGTGGAGAAGGCCAAGGGAGAGCTTACCGGTATTATCGAGGAGATCACCCGGGAGATGACCGCCATCTTCGCTGAACAGTTTCAGCTCATCAACCAGTCCTTCCAGGAGACCTTTGTGGATCTCTTCGGCGGCGGCCACGCCACCTTGGAGCTGGAGGACCCGGAGGATATTCTGGGCTGCGGCATCGAGATCAAGGTCCAGCCCCCGGGCAAGACCCTCAAGACCATCACGCTGCTCTCCGGCGGTGAGAAGGCCTTCGTGGCGATCGCCCTGTACTTCGCCATCTTGAAAGTACATCCCACCCCCTTCTGCGTTATGGACGAGATCGAGGCCGCTCTGGACGACGCCAACGTGGTGCGCTACGCCCGGTATATGCGGACCATCTCCGATAAGACCCAGTTCATCGTCATCACTCACCGCCGCGGCACCATGGAGGCCGCCGATGTACTGTACGGTGTGACCATGCAGGAGAAGGGCGTCAGTAAGATGCTGACCATCAATCTCAACGATGTGGCGAAGGAACTGAAGATCAAGTAGGGTATCCGGCCTGATACGACGGATGAAACAGGAAACTGTTACAATATTTGTTTGAAGGAGAAACAATATGGCTTTTTGGGATAAATGGCGGAAAGAAAATAAGGAGCCTCGGGAGACAGAGCCGGTAGTCCAGAACATCCCGGATGAGGAAGTGGTGCTGGAGGAGGAGCCCGCTGCAGCATCTGCGGAGGCTGTGACACCGGAGGTGCAGGAGCCGGCGGAGGAAAAAGCAGAGTCGGAGGCACCCGCCCAGGCTGAGCCGCCGGTTGAGGAGAAGAAAACCGGATTCTGGCAGAAACTGAAGAAACTGTACATGGGCGACGTGTTCGGTTCCGCCATCAGCGAGACCGACGAGGCCTTCTTTGACGATCTGGAGGAGATGCTGATCCTGGCAGACGTGGGTATGGAGACCGCCGGTGAAGCGGTGAAGGAGCTGCGCCAGCGGATGATCGAGGACAAGATCTCCGGCCAGGAGCCGGTGAAGGCCTGCCTTCGTGAGATTCTGGCGGAGAAGCTCCAGGTGGGGGACAATGGCCTTAACCTCTCCACCCGGCCGTCGGTGATCCTGGTCATCGGAGTCAACGGTGTGGGCAAGACAACTTCTATCGGGAAGCTGGCAAACCGTCTCCGGAAGGAGGGCAAGCGGGTGCTGCTGTGTGCCGGCGACACCTTCCGTGCTGCCGCTGCCGATCAGCTGGAGATCTGGGCCAATCGTTCCCGCTGCGAGTTGGTGCGCCAGAAGGAAGGGGCCGATCCCGGCGCTGTCCTTTTTGACGCTATCCAGGCCGCCAAGGCCCGGGGCGTGGACGTGGTGATCTGCGATACCGCCGGACGGCTCCATAACAAGGCAAACCTCATGGCGGAGCTCCACAAGCTCCGTAAGATCATCGACCGGGAGCTGCCGGAGGCGGCGGTGGAGACCCTGCTGGTTCTGGATGCTACTACCGGTCAGAACGGCCTCATCCAGGCCAAGCAGTTCCAGGAGACTGCCGGCTGTACCGGGATCATTCTCACCAAGCTGGACGGTACCGCCAAGGGCGGCATAGTCATCGCCATTGCCCGGGAGCTGCAGGTGCCGGTGAAGTTTGTGGGCCTGGGCGAGGGTATCGACGATATGCAGCCCTTTGACGCCAAGGAGTATGTGGGCGCATTGATCTGATGGTGCCGGAAAAGACCCGATAAAAGAAATATTGCCGGAAAAGAGGATATAGAGAAAATGAACCGAATTGACGGAAGAAACTTTGACCAGCTGCGGCCGGTGAAGATCACCACCGGCTTTGTAGACTATGCGGAGGGCAGCGTTCTCATTGAGTGCGGCCATACCAAGGTGCTCTGCTGTGCCAGTGTGGAGCAGGGAGCGCCCCGGCACGTGCCGGAGGGCACCGGCTGGGTGACGGCGGAGTACTCCATGCTGCCCCGGGCCAACCGGGAGCGCAGCCGCCGGGATGTGAGCAAGCTGAAGCTGAGCCCCCGCAGTGCTGAGATCCAGCGGCTCATTGGCCGCAGCCTCCGGGCTGCGGTGGATATGGCTGCCCTGGGGGATCACACCATCACTATCGACTGCGATGTGATCCAGGGGGACGGCGGTACCCGTACTGCATCTGTTACCGGTGGCTTTATTGCCTTGGCTCTGGCCTGCCGGAAAATGGTGGAGGAGGGCTGGATCGCCGAAAATCCCATTCGCCGCTGTGTAGCGGCGGTGTCCGCTGGTATTGTGGGAGATGCGCCCATGCTGGATCTCTGCTATGAGGAGGACAGCCACGCCATGGTGGATCTCAACTGTGTGATGGATGAGGAGGGCCGGCTCATCGAGCTCCAGGGTACTGGCGAGGGCCGCAGCTTCACCATTGAAGAGCAGCAGGAACTGGTGCGCCTGTGTGCCGGCGGCATTGAGACCTTGATCGCCAAGCAGAAAGAGATATTGGGAGGTAAGGCGTAATATGAAATTCATTCTCGCCTCGCAAAACCGCCACAAGCTGGTGGAGATGCAGGATATTCTCTCCGCCCACGGGGTGGAGGTGGTGCTCCAGGGCGACCTGGGGCTTCATGTGGAGGTGGAGGAGACCGGCTCCTCCTTTGCGGAGAACGCTATGCTGAAGGCAAAAGCTGTCATGGAGGCCAGCGGCCTTCCTGCCATTGCCGACGACTCCGGCGTATGCGTGGACGCTCTCAATGGTGCGCCGGGCATCTACTCCGCCCGGTACGGCGGTCCTGAGCTGGACGATGTGGGCCGCTATCAGCTGCTGCTGAATAACCTCCGGGGGGCCACCAACCGCACCGCCCACTTTACCAGTGCCATCGCCTGTATCTTCCCCAACGGGGATACCATTGAGGCTGAAGGCATCTGCCCCGGTACCATTGCCTTTGCCCCCCAGGGGAACGGCGGCTTTGGCTATGATCCGGTGTTTTTCCTTCCTCAGCTGCGCAAGACCTACGCCCAGCTGACCCCGGAGGAAAAGGCGGCGGTGTCCCACCGCGGCAAGGCTCTGGAGGTCTTTGACCAGAAGCTCCGGGCGTATCTGGCGGAGAAGAAGTAAACGAGTTGATATGCTCTTTTCTTTGAAAAGAAAGGAGCCAAAAGAAACTTTTGCCCCGGGAAATTTTATTTCCCGGGTGTGGAAACGTTAGACAGGCCTTTTGATAGGCTTGCGGGGGGCCGGGGAGAAGTGGATGTCAGAGAAGGCAGCCTGACTGCGGCACCCTGGAATACAGGAAAGGAACCAGTATATATGGAATTGACGAGCAAGCAGCGCGCACAGCTGCGGGGCATTGCCAACACCATCGACACCATCGTCATCATCGGCAAGGACGGTATCACAGACAATTTGGTCAAGCAGGCCAATGACGCCCTGGAGGCCCGGGAGATCATCAAGTGCAAGGTGCTGGAAAATTCCATGCTTACCGCCCGGGAGGCCTGCGACGAGCTGTCCCGGCTGACCCGCAGTGAGCAGGTCCAGGTCATCGGCACCAAGTTCGTGCTCTACCGGCAGCACTATGATAAGAGCAAGCGGAAGATCGAATTGATAAAAGCCAGCAACAAAACGAAAGTAAATTGACATAATATATTTATTATGGTAGGATTGGTTTACAAGTGTAGACCTTTCCGCCGTCTGAATCATACACGAAAAGAGGAGACTCTGTGAAGATCGGCATCTATGGCGGGACCTTTAATCCCATTCATCTGGGCCATATGGCGGCGGCCAAATTTGCTGCGGAATATTTGAAGCTGGACAAGCTCTATCTGGTCCCGGCGGGAATTCCTCCTCACAAGGCGCTGCAGGAGGATGCGGCAGGCCATCTGCACAGGCTGGAAATGACCCGATTGGCTGCCGATGCCCTGGAGCTTCCCGGTGTAGCGGAGGCTGTGGACTGGGAGCTGAATCGAAAAGGGAAGAGCTATACCTGGGAAACGGTGGAGACCCTCCATAAGCGTTTTCCCAAGGACAAGCTGTATCTTCTGATGGGGACTGATATGTTCCTGACGTTTCAGTACTGGCGGAACCCAGAGCGTATCGCCAAACGCTGCACCCTGTGTGCCTTTGGCCGCACCCAGGCGGATACGCAGGAGGTGCTGGCACCGCAGCGGGACTACCTGGCAGAGACCTTTTCTGCCAAGGTGGTTACCATTACACTGCCTCATATCGTAGACATTTCCTCTACGCAGCTGCGGCAGCAGCTGAAGGATGGGGGCGGACGGGATTATCTGGACCCGCTGGTCTACGGCTATATCCTCCGGGAGGGGCTTTACGGTGTAAAACGGGATCTGCGGCATCTTTCTCTGGAGGATCTGCGGTGCGTGGCACTGACTATGCTGGCTCATAGCCGGATTCCCCATGTGTTGGGCACAGAGGAGACGGCGGCCAAGCTGGCTCTGCGCTGGGGGGCCGACGAGGAGGAAGCCCGGCGGGCGGCGCTCCTTCACGACTGCACAAAAAAGGAGACCAGGGAACAACAGCTGGCCCTTTGCCGTCAATACCATATAGACGTTGAAAAGCCGGAAAAACTGGAGACGAAGCTCTTTCACGCCATTACTGGTGCGGCAGTGGCGGAGCAGGTGTTCGGTCTGAGCCCGGCGGCGGTATCCGCCATCCGGTGGCACACCACAGGCAAGGCGGATATGACCCTGTTGGAAAAGATCATTTACCTGGCGGACTACATTGAGCCTACCAGGGATTTCTGCGATTTGACAGAGCTGCGGCGGCTGGCCTTTACGGATCTGGACCAGGCGATGCTGCTGGGATTTACCATGGCTGTGGATGATCTGCAGAAAAAAGGGATGGTGGTGCATCCCGACAGTGTGCGTGCGAGGGACTATTTGAAAGGAATCATGTCATGAGCAGACAGAAAGGAAAGCGCGAAGCGGAGCGGGAAACATGGCACAAGGGAGGAGACCCTTTTGCCAGCGATACGCCGAAACGAAAAAAAGGGAAAGGCCTGACCGGCTGGAAGCGCACGGTAGCCATTGTGTTGGGCTGTGTGGCTGTATTGGTGCTGGCAGTGGTTGGCCTGTGGAAGACTTTTGTAGTTTCTCCGGATGTCAGTGATAAGATCAAGCCTACCAACACGGACACTGTAAATACTGAGGAAGCGGAAAAAGGCGACGAGCCTTCTACCACAAGTGGAAGAAAGGAAGATTACTTTACATTCCTTCTGCTGGGAGAGGACACTTCCAGCGGCAGTACGGATACCATTATGCTGGCGTCTTACGATGTGAAGAACCAGCAGGTCAGTATGATGAGCATTCCCCGTGACACGATGGTAAATGTGTCTTGGGATATCAAAAAGATCAATTCTGTTTATTCTTCCAAATTGGGAATGGAAGGATTGAAAACACAGGTCAGTTATCTCACTGGCGTCATGCCCGATTTCTATGTGATCGTTCAGTGGGAAGCCGTGGGCGAGATCGTGGAAGCCCTGGGCGGGGTATATTTTGATGTTCCTTTCGATATGAATTACGATGACCCCTACCAAGACCTCCATATCCACCAGGAAAAGGGCTACCGTCTGCTGGATGGTGAGGACGCCATGGAGGTGGTTCGCTGGCGGAAGAACAACGATGGCACCAACTATGGCGATACCACCCGTGTAGAAGTGCAGCAGGCTTTCCTGATGGCTTTGGCAGAGCAGTGCCTGAAGCTGCAGAACTGGACCAAGGTGAGCGCTTTTGCCAAAATATTTGCGGAAAATGTAGAAACCGATTTACCTTTGAATAATCTTCTCTGGTTTGCTGAGCAGGCAATGGGGCTGCAAACGGAGAATATTCATATGATGACCATCCCTGGTGATTATAATAGTTATGCATGGAGCCGCACCTATAAAAACAATCAGTCCTATGTTTTCGTCTATCCAGAAGAGACGGTGGAAATGGTGAACCAGTATTTCAACCCGTATACCGAGGATATCACGGAGGATGATCTCCAGATCATGTATCGCAACAAGGACGGTTCTCTGGGGGTAACCAATGGTACTTTGGCAGACCCCAAGGCTGCCACTGCACCGGTGAAATCCTCTGGAGGCTCCTCGAGCAGTTCTGGTTCCAGCAGTTCCAGTTCCGGCAGCTCCAGCAGTAATTCTGGCGGCAGTTCCAGCAGTAGTTCCGGCAGCACGGGCGGAACGACCGATCCGAGTACCGGCGGTACGACTGATCCCGGCACGGGCGGTACGACAGATCCGGGTACCGGTGAAACGACTGATCCCGGCACGGGTGGAACAACTGACCCGGGTACCGGTGAAACGACCGATCCCGGCACGGGCGGAACAACAGACCCAGGTACCGGTGAAACGACCGATCCGGGCACCGGCGGCACCACCGATCCCGGCACGGGTGGAACGACCGATCCAGGTGATGGTGGGACGACAGATCCGGGGACAGGAGAAACAACAGATGACAGCGTCCCTCCCGGATGGTTGAGTTAAGTAACTGAAAAACAGAGATTTTCCGGAATGACCGGAGAGGAAAGAGTATCATGGCAGGAAAGCATATCCAGAGCAAGACAGAGGAGGAACGGGTGGCCCACACCTCTGTCCACGGGAGAAAGAAAAAGCAGGTGGGCAAGAAAAAGGCATTGTGGATCGCGTTAGGCTGCATCGCAGTGGTCGCTGTGCTTGTGGTGGGGCTGTGGAAGATGCTGATCGCTCCGCCGGACGTGAGCCATAATGTGCGTCCTGGCGGAGGCAGCCAGACGGCAGGTGTCAACGGAGACACAGAGGAGGGCGATGAGCCTATTACTGCCGGCGGAAGGAAGGACGGGTACTATACGTTCCTTCTGCTGGGAAAAGATACCTCCAGCGGCAGTACAGATACCATTATTCTGGTTTCCTATGATGTGCCGAATCAGCAGGTGAACATGATGAGTATTCCCCGGGATACGGCTGTGAATGTTCCCTGGTCCATTAAAAAGGTCAACTCGGTGTACAGTGCCAAGGAATCCAGCGGCGGCGGCCTGGAAAATCTGAAAAAGCAGGTCAGCTATCTGACCGGCGTCATGCCTGATTTCTATGTGCTCATTGAGTGGGAAGCCGTGGGTGAGCTGGTAAATGCCCTGGGCGGCGTGGAGTTCGATGTGCCCCGCAATATGAACTACGACGATCCTTATCAGAACCTGCACATTCATCTGGAGAAAGGCCTTCAGGTCCTCAACGGAGAAGAGGCTATGGGCGTGATCCGCTACCGCCACGATAACCGGCGGGCTGACGGCGTGATGCCCGGCTATGCCGACGGCGATCTGGGCCGGACCAAGACTCAGCAGGCGTTTCTGAAGGCGTGTGTCAAACAGGCGTTGAAGCTGGAAAATGTGGGCAAAGTCAAAGAATTCGTGGAAATCTTTATGAAGCATGTGGAGACAGACCTTCCTCTGCAGAACCTGATTTGGTTTGCCACCCAGGCTATGGGGATGGATGCGGACACCATCCAATCCTGTACAATGCCTAACACTCCGGTCAGCTTCCATGGCGGCAGCTATGTATTGCCAGATGGGGAAGAGATCATCACAGTGGTCAATGAGCAGTTCAACCCCTATGACCGGGATATTACAGCTGACGATCTTCAGATCATGGTACGTAATAAGGATGGATCTGTGTACATCACCAATGGTACGCTGCTGGATTCCAGATGGGGCAAAGCTACGTCCAGCGGTTCCAGCAGCAGTTCCGGTAGTTCTGGCAGCTCCGGCAGTTCCGGCGGTCAGACAACAACGAACCCGCCGACAGAGGAGACTACCGATCCCAATACGGGAGAAACTACGGATCCCAGTACCGGCGGAACGACCGATCCTGGTACCGGAGAAACCACGGATCCCGGTACCGGTGAAACGACCGATCCCGGCACGGGAGAGACCACTGATCCCGGTACCGGTGAAACGACCGACCCCGGCACGGGGGAGACCACCGATCCTGGTACCGGTGGAACGACCGATCCCGGCACGGGGGGGACCACTGATCCCGGTACCGGCGGGGTTACCGACCCTGGCACGGGGGGAACGACTGACCCCGGTACCGGCGGTACAACGGACCCCGGCACCAGTGTCCCGGACGACACCGTGCCTCCCGGATGGCTGAGCAGCAATGGATAACTTGTAGTGGTGGGATAATGAAACTGCCTGAAAGGACAGCGAAAAATGAGCCGATACAGAGGAAAGCGCGAAGCGCCCCGGCCGGAACGGGGATTTGGCCGTAAAGAGGAAACATTCTCACAGCAGGATCCCTTTCTGGAGGAAACGGAAGGAGAGGCGGAGCAGGTAGAAGAACCCCTGTTTCGGCCTGTTTCCGGAAGTCAGCAGGAGGACGATCCATTTGCAGAAGAGAATGCCGCTCCTGATGGAAAAGGGCGTGCGGCGGAAATATTGCACCGCTGGGGCCGATTTTGGCTCTCCAAAAAAGGAAAGATTTTGGCGGTAGTGCTGACGGTGCTGCTGCTTGCTGTTGTAGGCGGTACGGCAGCACTGCGCAGCTGGATCAAAGCGCCGGATATTCCTGTCGATATACCTAAGGACGAAGAGAACGTGGATATTGACCAGCCTGAGGAGCCTCAGGGGCCCACTGACGACGAGCTCTATCCGGACGACGGCTACGACGGTGATATGCCCTCGGTCTCCGGAAACCGGAAGGAAGGGGTGTATACCTTCCTGCTGGTGGGTACCGACAAAGGAGACGGCAACACGGACACCATCATGGTGGCCAGCTATGACACGGTCAATCAGGATGTGGCCATTATGTCCATTCCCCGGGACACCATGATCAATGCCTCCTGGGATATCAAGAAGATCAATTCTGTCTACTCCCGATATAACGACGGCATCGGTGCCCTGAAAAAGCAGGTAAAGACCCTGGTGGGATTTACGCCGGATTTCTATGTGAAGGTCGATCTGGAGATGTTTGTGGAGCTGGTGGATCTGGTAGGCGGTGTTGAGTTCTACGTCCCGCAGGACATGAACTACGATGATCCCTGGCAGGACCTTCACATCCATCTGGAGGAGGGCCTTCAGGTTCTGGACGGAGAAAAGGCCATGGAACTGGTCCGTTTCCGCCGGTACTCAGAGGGTGACATCAAGCGGGTAGAGGTTCAGCAGAATTTCATGAAGGCTCTGATCAAAGAGTGTCTGAGCCTGGAGCACTGGGGAAAGATCAAGGCATATATCGATCTGGCCATGGATAATGTACAGACAGACCTGGAATTTGGGTCGATCGTGTGGTTTGCAGCCCAGGCACTGGGGCTCAACGGGACGAAAGCTCTGAATATGGACGACATATACACCTGTACGATTCCGGGAAATTATTGGAACAGCGCCTGGAGCCGTGCCACGAACAGTGAGCAGTCCTATGTGACCATCTATCCCAAGCAGGTGGTGGAACTGGTAAACGAGCGATTCAATCCCTATGAGCAGCAGGTGACGACCGGTATGCTGGATGCCATGAGTATCCTTTCCAACGGCGATATCGCCTCCTCCACCGGCAGTGTCCGGGATACCCAGCACAACGCCATTATGGCGGTGCGGCGGGGAGAGGCCTATTATGACGATAACGGTAATATCGTCTATGGGAAGAAACCGGAAAAGCCTAAAATTGATGAGGCGGGGAACTATTATATTCTGGACGAAAGCGGAAATATCGTGTATACTGATGCAAATGGTACCCCGCTGGATCCCCAGCCTACCGATCCCGGCATTACCGATCCGGGTACAACGGACCCTGGTACGACAGATCCCGGGACCACCGACCCTGGCATCACTGATCCGGGGATCACTGACCCCGGTACGACGGAACCTGGCAGTACTGACCCTGGTACCACTGACCCGGGGATTACCGATCCTGGCACAACAGATCCTGGCACCATTGACCCGGGCACGGGAGTGGACGAGGAGAAGCCGGGATGGCTGCGGTAGAGCAGCGGCAGAACGCAACGCATAAAAAGGAGTGAAGACCCGATATGACACCAAAGGAAATGGCGATCACGGCTGTAAAAGCCTTGGACAGCAAGAAGGGCACGGATATCAAGGTGATGGAGGTTACGGAGCTGACCAGCCTGGCGGATTATTTTGTCATCTGCACCGGCGGCAGCAATACCCAGATCAACGCTCTGTGCGACGCTGTGGAAGAAGCCCTGGAGAAGGAAGGGGAGCAGCCTCTTCACCGGGAGGGCCATCGGGGCGGCATTTGGGTGCTGCTGGATTACGGCTGTGTCGTAGTCCATGTGTTCAACGATGAGGCGAGAAATTTCTATTCTCTGGAGCGGCTGTGGAATGACGGCAAGCCCGTGGACATCAGCGACATCATAAGCTGAATTTCTCCATAGAAATACGGAAACATAGAAATTTGCAAAAAAAGCTTGCATTACAGAACACTTTGTGATAGAATACCATTTGGCTTTGTGGTGAAAGCTGTATGGCCGATTTTATGAGGAAAGAGGTGAACAAGAGCAATGAAGGAAGGTATCCATCCCAATTATCAGCAGACTACGATCAAATGCGCCTGCGGTAATGTAATTGAGACAGGTTCCACGAAGAAGGACATTCGCGTGGAAGTCTGCTCTAAGTGTCACCCCTTCTTCACTGGCAAGCAGAAGCTGGTCGATACCGGCGGACGTGTGGCCAAGTTCAACAAGAAGTTCGGTCTGGACAAGTAATTGCATTACAAATAGCACCGCGCCGCATGTCTGCGGCGCGGTGTTTTTTTGACCGCAATTTCTGCTGACGGGGAAAACTATATTTCAGGGCATGGGAGTGGAAAATTTACAGCTGCCACTTGCAAGCCGCCCTGTTTTTGTTATACTAGGGACAAACACACACATCGAGAGGTTTTATGGAGAATACAACCAACATGACAATAGAACAGCCCCGGGACCGGGCGGTCCTGGTGGGGCTCAGCAGTCCCAAGCTGGACAAGCGAGATAATGCGGATGAGGATACCCTGGAGGAGCTTTCCGCCCTGGTGGAGACCGCCGGAGGCGAGGTGGTGGCTACTGTCCTCCAGACCCGCTTTTCCCCGGAACCCCGCACCTTTATCGGCGAGGGTAAGGTGGAGGAGGTCCGGGAGCTGGTGCGAAACGAGGAGGCCACTATGGTCATCTTTGATAATGACCTGAGCCCCTCCCAGATGCGGGTCCTGACAGAGCTGCTGGGAGTTCAGGTGCTGGACCGGTGCGGCCTGATCCTGGACATCTTCGCCGCCCGGGCCCGCAGCCGGGAGGGGAAATTGCAGGTGGAGCTGGCGCAGATGCGCTACCGCCTACCCCGGCTGCTGGGCATGGGCAGCGTGTTGTCCCGCCAGGGCGGGGGCATCGGAACCCGCGGGCCCGGCGAAACCCAGCTGGAGACGGACCGCCGCCACATCCACCGGAAGATCGACAAGCTGAAGGAGGAGCTGGAGGAGGTAAGAAGGGTCCGGGGTACCCAGCGCCAGCGGCGGATGAAAAATGAGATCCCTGTTGTGGCCATCGTGGGCTACACCAACGCCGGAAAATCCACGTTGCTCAATGCTCTCACAGATGCCGGTATCCCGGCCAATAACCGGCTTTTTGATACCCTGGACACCACAAGCCGACTCCTGTCGGTCAGCGACACGCTGGATGTGGTGATCTCCGATACGGTAGGATTTATCCGCAAGCTGCCCCATCAGCTGGTGGACGCTTTTAAGGCAACCCTGGAGGAGCTGGAGTATGCTGACATGCTGCTCCATGTCATCGATATCTCCAACCCGGAGTGGCAGGAGCAGGCGGCTATTGTGGACGAGCTGATCCGGGAACTGGGGGCGGAGCAGACCCCTTGCCTGCGGGTCTATAACAAGAGTGACCTGTACTGGGGCGATATCCGGCCCCACGGCGAGGATGCAGTGAACATCTCCGCCAAGACCGGCGAAGGACTGGATGAGCTGCTGCGGGCCATTGACAAGCTGCTTGACAAGGGAACAAGGCGTGTCACTTTACACATTCCCTATGACAAGGCGGGACTCTTGGACGTGCTTTACAAAGATGCCAAAGTGGAGTCAGTGGAGTACGGTGAGACCATCGATGTACGGGCTATCTGTAACCCCCGGGCTATCGGCCTGGTGAAGCCCTACATTGAGGGGTGGGTGGAACCCAAGGAGCCCTGGGAGTAATACAGGGGTCAGATGAAATGAGGAGCTTTTATCCTTTTCTTTTGAAAAAGAAAAGGACCAAAAGAAAACTTTGGCGCAAAACTCTGTTTTGCGCAGGGAGAGAGACAGCATGATTTTGGAGACAGCGCGGACCCTGCTGCGGCCCTTTGCGGACAGTGATGCGCAGGATCTCTACACCTATGCCAAGGACCCACGGGTGGGCCCTGCGGCGGGATGGAAACCCCACGAGAGCGTGGAGGAGAGCCTGCGCATCATCCATACGGTCTTTTCCGCCCCGCATGTGTTTGCGGTGGTGGACCGTATGGGTGGTCATGTAGTGGGGTCTGTGGGCTTTGTAGGCCGTCCGCGGGACGAGGAGGGGCGCTCTGATGAATTGGGCTATGCCCTCAGTCCTGCATTTTGGGGACATGGTCTGATGACAGAAGTAGCAAAACGCGTACTGGAGTATGGATTTACAGCTATTGGTTTGAAAGAGATTTGGTGCAGTCACTATGCAGAAAACGAACGCTCCCGCCGTGTGATCGAGAAGTGTGGCTTTTCTTATGTGTTTGACCAGCATCTCAGCGACGAATTTTCGCCTGACCGGCTCACCCGGTTCTATGTGCTCCTGCGGGAGGACTGGGAGAGGGGGGCTGGCCGTTGACGGAGAGTTACATTGTACCCTTTGGCGAGGGCGAGGCGGAATATGTGGAGAAGCGCTCCCGTTTTATCGGCCATGTCTGGCCGGTAGACAGCGAGGAGGAGGCCCGCCGCCGCATCGAGGAGACCCGAAAGCGCCACTACGATGCCCGGCACAACTGCTGGTGCTATGTCCTCCGGGAGGGAAACGTCATGCGCTACAGCGATGACGGGGAGCCCCAGGGAACGGCGGGGCAGCCCATGCTCAATGTATTCGTCCGGGAGGAGGTCACCAATGTCTGCTGTGTGGTGACCCGGTATTTCGGTGGTATTCTGCTAGGAGCCGGTGGGCTGACCCGGGCCTACGGCGGGACCGCTAAACTGGCTCTCAACGAGGCGGGAATCAGCCGTATGCGCCTGTGGGCTACGCTGGCCATCCCCTGCGCTTATTCCCAGTATGAGCGAGTAAAGCTGCTGGTGGAGGGGGAAGGCGGTATCATTGCCGATACTGACTTTGCTGCTGACGTGGTGCTGACGGTTCTTTTGCCGGCGGAGCAGACGGATGCACTCCAGGAGAAGCTGACAGAGTTCTCTGCCGGGCAGATCGAGCTGCTGGTAGAGGAGAAGGCATTCCGTCCTGGTCCCCGTGAGAATGCCCGCTGAGAGGACAATGGAGTAAGAACGATAAGACGCCGCCCTGTGCCGTTTCATGGTACAGGGCGGCGTTTTATGAATGCATTTTTTACTTTTTCTCCAAGAGAGCGTAGAGCTGATCTGCCAGAGCGGCAAATTCCGGTAAGCCCAACCGCTCTCCACGGATGGTGCTGTCCAGGTTGCAGGCAGTTATGGCGGAAGTAATGGCCTCCTTGTCCAGCTGGCTGCCGAAAACGGAGCTGAGACTGTTGACTAGGGTTTTCCGCCGCTGGGCGAAGCCTGCACGGATCACCCGGAAGAGAAATTCCTCGCCGCAGGCGGGGGAGACAGGCGGAGCTGTCCGTACAGTGCAATGCAGGACAGAGGAGGTGACCTTGGGGGCCGGGTAGAAGCAGGAGGGCGGTACATCGAAAAGGACCTCCGGCTCCATGTGGTACTGCATATACAGAGAGAAGGCGCCGTAATCGCCGGTACCGGGGGCAGCGGCGATCCGCAGGGCCACTTCCCGCTGGATCATCACCGTGATGGCGGCAAAACGGCGGGCTTCCACCAGGGCAGTAAGGACAGGGGTGGTGATATTATAGGGAAGGTTGGCGCACACCAGGGGCGTAAGGCCGGGAAACTGCTGATCCACGAGGGCGGGGATATCGGTTTTCAGAATATCGCCGGGAATCAGGGTGAAATTTCCCGCGTCGGCCATAGTTTCCGCCAGTACGGGCAGAAGGGCTTTGTCCAGCTCCACAGACACCACCTTGTCCGCCCGGGCGCAGAGCTGCCGGGTCAGGGGACCGATACCGGGACCGATCTCCAGAACGCCGGTACCGGGGGCGGCGCCGCTGGCTTCGGCAATGTCCCGGGGGACCCAGTCCTGGATGAGAAAGTTCTGTCCCATGGATTTGGAGAAGTGAAACCCGTGGCGGCCCAGGAGAGCCCGGATTTCCTGAAAATTACAGAGATCCATACTGATATATCCTCCGATGTTGAACAGCGGGCGCAGCTCCTGCCTGATTCCTGGATGAAATCTGACAGGTGGCGGCGATCCGGCAGACAGTATATTCACAGACAGCATTGTATCATAGGCAACTGCAAAGCGCTACTGCTAATTTTGTGGGTATGACGGTGCATAAAGGAAAACGGTGGCATTTTAAGAGGGATTATGATACAATAAAGGGCCGAATCATGGGGTACGAGAATGAGCTGCCGGGCGGCGGCTGCCTGGAGGAAATATGTGTCCCCGGTGTGTGGGAGGAACTGTTGTGGATGAACTGCTGAAGATGTGTCTGATCGTATGTCCGTTGATCTTTCTGGGGGGATTTGTGGACAGCGTGGCCGGAGGGGGAGGCCTCATCACCCTGCCGGCCTATATGATGGCGGGTGTGCCGGTTCATTTTGCCGCCGGGACCAACAAGGTGGTCAATGGGATTGGTACTGCTACCGCTACTGTGAAGTATTTCCGCAGCGGGAAGATTCGCCTGTCAGTGGCTCTACCCGCCGCTGCCGGGGCCTTGGCGGGCGGTTATATCGGTGCGGAGATCGCCAAGCTTCTTTCTGATTCTTTGCTCCAGGGGCTGATGCTGGTGGCTTTGCCGGTAGTGGCCGTGTTCCTGGTGCTGAAAAAGGATTTTGGCCAGGAGACGGGGGAGATGACCAGAGGCAGGACTTATGAGCTGCTGGTGAGTCTGGGGATCGGCCTTGCCATCGGCTGCTATGACGGTATGATCGGCCCGGGCACCGGGACCTTTATGATCATGGCCTTTACCGCGCTGCTGTCTCTGGATATGGTTACCGCCTCCGGCTGCGCCAAGGTAGGCAACCTGGCCAGCAACATAGCTGCTGCTGTATCCTTTATTATCGGCAGCAGCGTCATGTGGCAGCTGGTAGTGCCGGCCACCATCTGCAGTGTGGTGGGGAACTACTGCGGTGCGCTGTATGCCATCAAAGGCGGCGGCAGGAAGATACGGGGCATGATCTTTGTGGTGCTGGGGATGCTGTTTGTCAAGCTCCTGTGGGAGCTTGTGTCCTGATAAGGCGGCAAGAAACAGGGCCGGGGGACCCATGTCGGGTCCCC
>OODG01000561.1_pt1 | contig 26599 bp, 21 predicted proteins | sample 1671621 | NCBI WGS metagenome assembly OODG01 (sample SAMN06348175, study PRJEB24527) | human gut metagenome | biome: human gut; feature: ankylosing spondylitis patient; material: feces | host: Homo sapiens | place: China | collected 2015-10 | reverse complement strand
CGCTGTCGGGCGCCGGTCTGCCGGGCAAGCTGGCCGACTGTTCGAGCCGCGACCGCTCGATTGCCGAGATATTCTTCGTCGAGGGAGATTCGGCAGGCGGTACGGCAAAGCAGGGCCGTGACCGTAATTTCCAAGCCATCATGCCTCTGCGGGGTAAGATCCTGAATATCGAGAAGGCGCAGGAGCACAAGATGTGGGAGAACGAGGAGATCAAGAACATGTTTACGGCACTGGGTGTGAGCATCGGCACCGAGGAGGACAGCAAGGCGCTCAATATGGAGAAGCTGCGTTACGACAAGATCATCATCATGACCGATGCCGATGTCGACGGTTCGCATATAGCCACGTTGATGCTGACGTTCTTCTTCCGCAAGATGAAGGAACTCATCGAGAACGGACATGTATATATCGCTACGCCTCCCTTGTTCCTTGTCAAGAAGGGCAACCGCGAGCGTTACTGCTGGACGGAGCAGGAGCGTGACGCCATCACCGAGGAGTTCGGCGTAAAGGGCGTGCACGTGCAGCGATACAAAGGTCTGGGTGAGATGAATGCCCACCAGCTGTGGGAGACGACGATGAATCCCGATACGCGCATCTTGCGTCAGGTGAATATCGAGAACGCGGCCGAGGCCGACCGTATATTCTCGATGCTCATGGGAGACGATGTGCCGCCCCGCCGTGAGTTTATCGAGAAGAACGCCCACTACGCAAACATCGACGCATAATTGCGGACATATACCGGGGGATCGGCCGCCGACGGAGGCGGAGCGATCCTCCGTTTTTTAATCATAAACCTTCAACGTCATGAAAGTTACGGTAATAGGTGTAGCCGGCGGTACAGGTTCCGGCAAGAGTACTCTGGTCAAACGTCTTCAGGAGGCCTTCGGCGAGAATGATGTGGCCACACTGTGCCACGACTATTACTATAAGGCTCATCCCGAACTGACTTACGAGGAGCGTACGAAACTCAATTACGACCATCCGCAGGCGTTCGACACGGACATGATGGTGGCCCATATTCGGGCGCTGAAGGAGAATGTCCCGATCGAGCATCCCGTATATTCGTTCGTAGAGCATGACCGCCTGCCGCAGCGCGTGGCAGTGAAGCCGTCGAAGGTTATCATCGTGGACGGAATATTGATCTTCGAGAACAAGGAGCTACGCGACATGATGGATATCAAGGTCTTCGTGGATACGGATGCCGACATACGCCTTGCTCGCCGCATTCTGCGCGACGTGTGCGATCGCGGCCGCACGATGCAGTCGGTAATCGACCAGTATATCGAGACGGTGAAGCCCATGCACGAGGAGTTTGTCGAGCCGTCGAAGAAGTATGCCGACGTGATCATCCCCGAGGGCGGATTTAACTCCGTGGCCGTGTCGATGCTTATACAGAGCATCCGCTCGCTCATCGACGATAACAAATAACGAAACATGCAGCGCAAGGCAGAGGCCCGTTGGGACTGTTGTTGATTCGGGGTCACGGATAATTACGATATAAACAGAGGCCATCCTTTAAGGGATGGCCTCTGTTTATATGTATGGATGAAGGGATTGGCGTCAGTATTACAATCCCGATATTTTCTTTATCTCGTTGAGTTTGTTGAGGGCCTCGATCGGGGTCAGTGAGTTGATATCCAGATCCTTTATCTGGTCGCGTATCTGTATGAGTACGGGATCCTCAAGCTGGAACATCGCGAGTTGTATGTTTCCCTGCTGCGCCACTTCGGCCACCTTACGTGCCGAGGGTTGACGGCGCCTGCGCAGAATACGTGTATCATCTCCGGCAGGTGGTGTCGTTGTCGCGGCTTCGGCCGTAGCCTCGGCCACGTCGCAGCTGTATGCCGTCTCGAGGTTGGCGAGAATCTCCGAGGCGCGCTTCACGATGCTTGCCGGCATGCCGGCCATGCGTGCCACGTGTATACCGAACGAGTGTTCCGTGCCGCCGCGAACGAGCTTGCGCAGGAAGACTATCGTATTGTCCACCTCGCGGACGCTGACATGGTAGTTCTTCACACGCGGGAAGAGGCTCTCCATCTCGTTGAGCTCGTGGTAGTGTGTTGCAAATAACGTCTTGGCATGGGCGGTGGGGTAGTTGTGTATATACTCGACCATGGCCCACGCTATGGAGATTCCGTCGTATGTGCTGGTGCCGCGGCCGATCTCGTCGAGCAGGATAAGGCTGCGGTCCGAGAGGTTGTTCAGGATGCTTGCCGACTCGAGCATCTCGACCATGAAGGTAGATTCGCCCTGCGATATGTTGTCCGAGGCCCCCACACGTGTGAATATCTTGTCCACGATGCCTATGTGCGCCGACTTGGCGGGAACGAATGATCCCATCTGCGCCATGAGTATTATAAGAGCCGTCTGTCGCAACAGGGCCGACTTACCCGACATGTTGGGACCCGTTATCATCATGATCTGCTGGTCCTCGTCGTTGAGCAGTACGTCGTTGGGGATATACTCCTCGCCCACGGGCATCAACTTCTCGATGACAGGGTGGCGACCCTCGCGTATGTCGATCACTTTGCCCTCGTCCAGCTCGGGACGCACGTAGCGGCACTCCTCGGCCATCGTGGCGAACGACTGCAGGCAGTCGATGCGGGCCACGGCGGCGGCATCGTGCAGAATGACACGCAGGTGTTGCGTTATGAAGCGTATCAGCTCGTCGTATATCTGCTGTTCGAGCTGCAGGATGCGGTCCTGTGCCCCGAGGATCTTCTCCTCATACTCCTTTAGCTCCTCGGTTATGTATCGCTCGGCATTGGTGAGTGTCTGTTTGCGCACCCATGTGGGCGGCACCTTGTCGCGGTGGGTGTTGCGCACCTCGATATAGTATCCGAAGACGTTGTTGTAGCTTATCTTGAGGGGTATGCCTGCCGCTTCACTCTCGCGTTGCTGTATCTGCTGCAGCACATCCTTGCCGTGCAGGGCTATGCGGCGCAGGTCGTCCAGTTCGGGCGATACGCCGTCGGCGATGATTCCGCCCTTCTGTATCTGGTTGTTCTGCGGGTCGGGGTATATCTCGCGCGCAAGGCGGTCACGCACCTCCGTGGCGGGGTCGATCTCGTCGGCTATGGCGTGCAGATCCTCCACGTCGGTGGATTCCAGCAGCGCCTTGAGTGTCTCCACGGCCGTAAGCGACGTTTTGAGTTGTACGAGTTCGCGCGGTGTGACGCGTCCGGCGGCCACACGTGACGATATGCGCTCCAGATCGCCTATCTCCGATATCTCGCGCCGCAGCTCCTGTGCCAGATCCTTGTCCCCGAGCAGGCTCTCGACGACGTTCTGGCGGCGGCGTATGCGCTCGACATCCAGCAGCGGCATGGCTATCCACCTTTTGAGCAGACGGCCACCCATGGATGTACGCGTGCGGTCCATGACGTCGGCAAAGCTGTGCTTGTCGACGGAGCCGTTAGACGAGAAGAGCTCCAGATTGCGTATCGAGAACTTGTCGAGCCATACATATTCGTTCTGGTCGATGCGCGAGATGGACGATATGTGCGATATCTCCTTATGCTCGGTAAACTCGAGATAATAGAGTATGGCTCCGGCGGCGGCGATGCCCGCCTTGAACGACTCGACGCCGAAACCCTTGAGCGACTTGGTGCCGAACTGTTTGCACAGTTTGTCGTAGTTGAGATCCGACGAGAAGACCCAGTCGTCGAGACGGTAGGTGTAGTATCCGTTCCCGAAAGCCTTGTCGAAGCGCTCGTCGCAGCCGCGCTGGTAAATCACCTCTTTGGGCGAGAGGCTCGACATGAGCTTGTCGACATAGTGGTCGTCACCCTGTGCCATGTAGAACTCTCCGGTCGAGATGTCGAGAAACGCCACGCCCGTGGCCTTGTCGCCGAAGAATACCGATGCCAGAAACGAATTTTCCTTGTTGGGCAGGATATTGTCTCCGAGCACCACGCCCGGTGTTACAAGTTCTATGACGCCGCGCTTGACCAGACCCTTGACAGTCTTGGGATCCTCCAGCTGCTCGCAGATGGCTACGCGCTTGCCCGCCCTGACGAGCTTGGGCAAATAGACGTCGATGGCGTGGTACGGGAATCCGGCAAGTTCGACATACGAGGCGGCACCGTTGGCGCGCCGCGTGAGCGTGATGCCCAGAATCGAACTCGAGGTTATGGCATCCTCGCCGAAGGTCTCGTAGAAGTCACCTACGCGGAAGAGCAATATGGCGTCGGGATGCACGGCCTTGATCTTGTAATATTGTTTCATCAAGGGTGTCTCGACGTATTTAGTTTCAGCAGCCATATCAGATTCGTTATCCTGCAAAGATAGCTTATTTTCGGCGACTATTCAAAAAATCGCTCGTCGAAATTGACCAAATAGAGCTTCTCCGTGGCGCGCGTAACGGCCGTATAGAGCCACCGCAGCATGTCGCGCGTCATGGGCTCGTCGCCGAACAGACAGCGGTCGACGAAGACCGCACGCCACTGTCCGCCCTGAGCCTTGTGGCACGTGACGGCGTAGGCGAATTTCACCTGAAGGGCATTGTAGTGCGGGTTCTCGCGTATCTGGCGGAAACGTTTCAGACGGCTTGCCGTATCCATATAGTCCTTTTCCACCTCGTCGAAGAGCTGCCGGCTCTGCTCGCGCGTGAGCGACGGTGACTCAGACGAGAGGGTGTCGAGCAGGATCTTGCACTCGATCTCCGTGTCGCCATAGTCGCCGAATGAGAGTACGGCGTCGGCGAAGTGGAAGCCGTAGAAATCCTCGAAGCGGCGGATACGCTTGAGCAGCGCAATGTCGCCGTTGGCGATGAAGCTCATGGGCGACTTCTCCATGCGTTCGGTATAATAGTAGTTGTTCTTCACCACCATCAGCCGGTCGCCGCTCTCGATCTGCTCCTCGGCCGAGAGTATGTATCGGCGTATGCCCCCGTTGAAACGGTTGGCACGCTTGTTCGAGCGGGTGATGACGATCGTCTCGTCACGGCCGTAACGGGCGTAGGCATCTTCGAGGCATTCGAGGAACTCGCCGCCGCCGATAGACTCTATGTCGGGGTAATTGAGGTCTATGTGCGGCACCTCCACCTCGCCGCGTTCGAGCATCTGCCGCAGGGCGGTGGCGTTGCGGAGTATTCCCGAGGCGGCATCCTGACGCACTACGTCCGTCATCGACGAATATACTACCTCGCCGTACGAACGCATTGCGGCGGCATCGAGGGCGGGGGAGCGGTCGGCCCCTACGGGCGGAAGCTGCGCGTCGTCTCCCACAAGAATCAGACGGCACTGCCGCCCGCTGCGTACGTATGTTATAAGGTCTTCGAGCAGCGAGCCGCTGCCGAAGATCTGTCCGTCGGGCGTGGAGTCGGAGAGCATCGACGTCTCGTCGACGATGAATACACACCCCTTCTCGCGGTTTATGTCGAGCGAGTATTTCGATTCGTAGTCGGCATTGGTGCGCTGGCGGTAGATGCGTTTGTGTATTGTGTGGGCCTCGGTGCCCGAATATTGTGCCAAGACTTTGGCGGCGCGACCCGTAGGCGCCAGAAGCACGCACGGGATATTCATAGCGCGCAACACCTGCACCAGCGCCGCGATAAGGGTGGTCTTTCCCGTTCCGGCATAACCGTTGAGAATGAAAATAGAGGAGTAATCGGGCGAAGAGAGATACTCCGATAAATTTTCTACAACTTTTTTCTGGCTAACTGTTGCTTCAAAAGAGATTTTTGCGTAAATTTGGCCTGCAATATACGTGTTAAGCATCGGTCTTGAATATTATTGAGCCGCTAAATTTGATACAAACTTAATAACAAATACAAAAAAATGAAAAAGGGAATACAAATCGTACTTGCATTAGTGATCCTCGGCTTGATTTACGTGATCGCCATGGAGATCTACACTCCTCAGGCCTTCAAGAAGGAGCTCGAACACAGGAATGCCGCAGTTATCGAGCGCCTCGAGGATATACGTACCGCCGAGCGCGCTTTCAAGAAGAAGTATCAGTATTTCACCGGCAGTTTCGACACGCTTATCAACTTCGTCCTTAACGACACGCTTGAGATGGAGCGCAAGTTCGTCGATGAGGATGACTCGGTTGCAATGGCACAGCTGAAGAGGGCCGGCAAGAAGAATATCGAGAAGTTCAATATCGCAGTCATAGACACCATATTCTCGCCTCGCAAGCTCTCGCGCGAGGATATCGAGAATCTGCGTTACATACCTTTCACCAACAACCAGACGCAGTTCCTGCTTGAAGCGGCGCGTATCGTAACAGAGTCGAAGGTGGAGATTCCTGTAGTAGAGTGCCGTGCACCTTATAAGATGTACCTTGACACGGTCAAGTACCGTCAGGAAGTGATCAACCTCATCGACGATCAGGTCCACAACTTCAACCAGTATGCAGGCCTGAAGTTCGGTTCGCTCGAGGGCGGTAACAACGAGGCCGGTAACTGGGGTGAGTAATCCCTGCGGCTGAGAACCCGAACTAAAAGTCCGCCCCGATATGTGGGCGGACTTTTTTGTGCCTGCTGGGGGGCCTGCCTAAGGGGGAGGTTGTCTAGGGAAATGTTTTCTGTCGCGGCGGCAGTGTCTGCAATGTCTGCTGTGCCTTCTGGCCTTCTGTGTCTGCAATGTCTGCGGTGCCTGTAAAACACACCTTGAGACCTATAACCATATTCAAAAAACCATACACGACAAATGAGAATAATAAGCGGCACGTGCGGTGGCCGGACGATAGTCCCTCCGAAGAACCTCAGGGCACGTCCAACGACCGATTTCGCAAAGGAGAACCTTTTCAACGTATTGGGTAACCTGATCGATTTCGAGGGTATCGATGTGCTCGATCTGTTTGCAGGCACGGGATCCATAAGTTATGAGTTTGCATCACGTGGCGCTGCATCGGTCACTTCGGTGGAGATAAACGCCGTGCATTACGATTTCATTCGGTCGACGGCACGCGCCTATCACCTTGATGCCATCCATGCCGTCAAGGCCAATGTGTTCCTCTATCTGAAGAACTCATCAAAACGCTACGACGTGATCTTCTCGGATGCGCCGTATGATCTTGAGGGGAGTGAGCGTGTGGTGGATATGGTACTTGGGCGCGAGATGTTGAAAGAGGGCGGTATATTTGTCTTCGAGCACTCGAAGGACAAGAGTTTTGCGTATCATCCGCGTCTTTACGATGTGCGCAATTACGGAAGTGTACATTTTTCGATCTTCCGATAACATTTTTCGCTGTATTTCTATTGCAGTTTTACTATTTTATACTATCTTTGCATTCGCAAACCAGAAGAGGTGCGTTAGTTCAGCTGGTTAGAATACGTGCCTGTCACGCACGGGGTCAGGGGTTCGAGTCCCCTACGCACCGCACCAAAGCTCCGAAGATATCCTTCGGGGCTTTTTGTTTATTATTGCATCCGACGTTTGGCTATTTTGCAGTTGTTGACAGAACATACCTCAGAAGGTCTCTTCAAAATATATATTAGATTGCTAAGCTCATATAATTAATAATTGTCCCCCAACCAGCCTTCCAAAGCATGTGTTCGACAGTCAAATTCTCCAGAACGAAACACGACAGGGGCATAGTGTATTTGGCGAGTGTGAATATATGCGTATATTTGCAGGGAACCATTATGTCGCGGATATGTTTGTCCGGTAAATAAAAAACAATACAAGATGAAACATTTTACTCTCGAGGAGTGCATACGCTCCGCTATGGCCGTTAAGTACGGAATAGACAATACGCCCGACGCCGAATCGAAGGATCACATTATTGAATCGATAGAGAATCTACTCGATCCGCTGCAGGAGGCTTGGAGTCAACTATGCGCATCGAAAGGTATAGAACGTGACAATCTGATGATAACGTCAGGGTATCGCTGTCGCGAACTGAATAATCGCATGAAGGAATCATCAACATCGGCACATACCATCGGCTACGCGTTCGATCTGCTTCCAGCCAACCGCCTGATTATGGATTTCAGGAAATTCTGTAAGGACTATCTCTCGGATAAACCTTTCGACCAACTCATCTCGGAGCAGGAAGATAATAGCGGTATACCATCATGGATACATATCGGGTACAAGGATCATCAAGGAAGGCAGCACCGGCGGATGCTGTCGATGCGCGAAGAACGTTATTATCTTTGGGAAGAATGACAGGAAGCTTTGTCGCATCATATTGTCTCGCAAGTCGGCATGTGTGATTGTATGGTGGTTGTCAACGTATTGAAGCGCTGCGCCAAAATACACGGCAGACACGACGTGCGAAAAAGACTCGACAGTGGATTTTATCCGGATTAATTAACTACTTTTGTAACGGATCGCACGTGTGCGAACCGACATATTTTATTGACGTTTGATTACGTTCTTCTTTCATATTCGAACTTCGCAACTTTGACTACAAAGAAGAGAATGTAACGGATGTCCATGTTGTGCATATACATATTTTGTGTCCATGTGGCGCAATCTGTGCATATATGCCCACGTGGGCTGTCCGTATCCTTATTCTTTGTAGGGGCAGCGAAGGCCTGAATATGGGATAAGAGTATGCGGCAACCCACGTTTTTCATGTAGCCGTGAATCTTTTCGATTTGACACAGGCCTTTCAATGTGGAAAACATGAGTTATGGTGTCGCACGATAGAGGAGATGTCGCCCTGTACGCTTTATAATGTCCGCCATATGGCGGGTGCGGAGAGGGCCTATAATATAATTAGAGCTCGGCACCCGTAAGGGATGGGAACAGCCGTTGCCGTTGCGATCCGCCCGCGGTACGGCCAGCCCTGCCGAGCTCATTCTTCATAAAGACGCTATAGTCGGCTGAAAACAACAATCGGGCCGTGGATGGCTGTTGTTATCAGAGTCTAAGTCGAAAAGCATGTGTTGCAAATATAATATCTCCGACGTTTTTACGATTATCATACAATAATACCGTTCTGGCCGAGGATATTACGGTATGTTTTATGCCACGTGAGGGAGAAGTGTTATACGTCGTACACCCCGTTCAGTGACGCATCTTACATAAAACGTCAGCTCCGACAGAGGCTTGCGGTTTGGCCACGGTCGGAGCTGTATTGTTGTATTTGACGTCAGCGTAGTACGCTATTTACATTGGCCGTGAATCTATCGGCCCTCTATGGCAACCTTTATCACGCCGTCCTCGCGGTTTTCGAACAGCCGATAGGCTTCGTCGATGCGTTCGAGCGGGAAACGATGTGTAATCAGTGGCGTTGTGTCGATAAGGCCCTGCTCTATAAGATGCAATATCTCGGCGCAGTCGCAGCCGTCGACGCCGCCCGTTTTGAACGTGAGGTTTTTGCCGTACATATCTGGCAGCGGCAGCACCTGCGGACGGTCGTACAGAGCCACTATGGTGACAATGGCATTCGGGCGGGCACATTGCCATGCAAGACGGAACGTATCGTCGGCACCGGCAACCTCGATGACACGATCGGCGCCGCCGTGGTCGCTGTGACTACGGACAAGATCGACGCACTGTTCTGGCGTGGTTACCAGAACGGAAGGGTAGTGGTCACGCACGAACTGCGCCCGCAGGGGCGACTTCTCGCATACGATAATGCGCTTCGGCTGCTTCAACATCACGCACAGCAGAGTGCATATTCCCGTAGGGCCTGCGCCGATGATGGCGACGGTATCTTCCGATGATATCTCCGATATGCGTGCGGCCCAGAATCCGGTGGCGAGGATGTCTCCCACGAAGAGCGCCTTATCGTCGCTTACGGTATCTGGTATTCGTGTCAATCCCTGATCGGCATGCGGAACACGTACATACTCGGCCTGCCCGCCGTCTATGCGACACCCCAAAGCCCATCCACCGTCGGGATCGGAACAGTTGTTCACATATCCATGACGGCAGAAGAAACACTCGCCACAGAAGGTCTCGACATTAACCGTCACGCGGTCGCCCATCTTTACGGAGGTTACGGCACTGCCTACGGCCTCGACTACGCCGACCATCTCGTGCCCGACGGTTATGCCCTTGACGGCGCGGGGAACGCTGCCGTGCTTGATGTGCAGGTCGCTCGTGCAGATGCTTCCGAGGGTTACGCGCACAACGGCATCACGCGGATCCTTGATCTCGGGCCGCGGCTTGTCCCGCATCTCGAAGCGTCCGCGGTCGATATAGGTGTATGCTTTCATTCGAAAAAAGGTATTTTGTCTACACAAAGTTAGACAAAATACTGATAAAGTTGACGGGTTGCGCAATGTAGCGTTGGTTCGTAGGCAAATAACTTAAAAGACGCGTGTTGGTCTGAGTATAAAACTAGCCGCAACCATTATCTGGCTGCGGCTAGTTTTTTTAATGTTTCCGAAGATCAATTATTGGGGAAATACATATCCTTCGGGGACATCACGTACGCAACGAACTTTGAATGACCCTACATCTTCTATTGAAGGTTCGTAATAAGAATAGCCATTTTGCACATAATTTCCGGGACAATATACATATGATCCGTACACGAATCCAAAGCGAACATTCATATTGCTGAATTGAGTACAGCAAGCATCATCTGATTTTACCAACCCGGTAGCAACCATGGCGGAAAACTCAGCCAGATTAGGAACTCTCCAGACGGCTCCACCATCACCATCTTCACTATAAGAAGCGCAAGGATTCGTCTGATTCCCTCCGTAGTTGATTATTTGTTTCAACGGGAAATCGATATATACTTTTTCTTCAGTCGGCCACCGGCCTCCTGTAGATTCCATTCTATAAACTTCTTCTTTGGCAACAAATACTCCATCGTAGAATGAATTGGCTTTGTCGTCTTCGTTATGCGGTCCCAATACGCCGTCGGTACGTTCACGATACAATTCATCCACCAAGCGATCTTTAAACTCGAGAACCGTAGGTTCCGTACTAACGTACCCCGATGTTCCGGGGACATTGTGTGCTACATACGACGCGTCGGATGCCACATGCACCGTACTTACATCGGATCCACCTGCATTTGCCGGCAGTGATCGTATGCAGCGTATGGGCTTGGCAGCAGATCCTCCGCCCCAATCCTGACCATCAGCACTTGAGGAACCTCGTTCAACAGCCCAATAAACTCTTTCCGCGTCACTACTGCTGGTATAATATAGCGCACCGTCCCATATATAGTCGGTAGGGTAACCGTTGTTATAAGAGCCCGCGGGTGTTGGCTTCTTCATATCCATTTTATCACCCATATAGAGTTGCGCGGCATTTGAGATGGCGTTAGAACCCACACCGATACGTATGTATTCGTTGAGCGAGGGCAGATACCAGCGTATCTCGTTGCCGTCGATCACCCCGTTGCCGTTAAGATCGCGGTTGCGTGACAGGCAGGCATAGTATGCGCCGCTGCCTCCACTGCTGGTCTTATATGCCGCTTCGCTCAATTTATGGGTTGTGCGGTCGCTGCCCACAGATTTTGTCCAACCATTGTATGAGGATGCTATAAAGGCATTCCAATTTTGGGGCAATCCGCCGATAAGTGTAATCTGATTGCTTCGGCCGTCGGTTTTGCTAAGTCCATTTAGACCCTCCTTACCGAAGGTGATGTGTGGTGTTTCATTGTAGGTCTCGATGCCAAAACCGTTTATGTCACTCACGCGCGAATTGTAGAAGGTCTGTATCGAAGCCTGCGTGATATAGGAGTAAATCTGACTGTAAGAGCTGTTACCGTCTTGCGATATCGATGAACTCATCGCGATGATCATTTCACGCGGGATCTTGTTGGTAATCACACTCCATGACGTAACCTTGGCTTTCGTCAATGGGTGACAGTAGTAATAGTATTCATTGACAAACGCCGTGAAACGCGCGACATAGCCGTTATTGCTCTGAGTGACGGTAATACCATCCTCTGCATAATTGTATGTTGATACACCCTCTCCCTTGTATATCTTTTTCACGACCTTGCCCATGGCAACAATTACGTCGTAGACATCTTTCAGATGGCCACTGTCAGTCGTAGCGGTACCGCCATATACACCATCATTCTTGAAGCCTGTAAGATCCTCGCGGCTCCACTCAGAGACACCCGGATAATCGGCGATATCGGTTCCCGTCTGCGGCCAGAACTCCACCCACTTGTAATCGAATCCTTTTGTGGGGTGTATATCCGTACCAGCACCTGCCAGAACATTCTCCTTGGCAACGGCAGCAGTTGCAGCTGCTGCTGCCGGATCAGCAGCATTTCTGACTGCATTGGCATATATCCTGTACGGGCTGAGCGTTCCGCGTTTGTTCTGTACCGTATATGGTTCGGCATCCGTTGCCGTCGCATGCGTGTAATCCATAGCCTCGGATTGAATCACAAGAATCAGGTTGTCGGCTATGGCATTGTCGATGGCCTCATCACTCGGTTTTGTTTCGGCATATGTTCCCAACGCGGTCGTTATGGCCTTGGCTATGGTCGAGAGATTGTATTCGAGAAAAACCTGCTCGTAGTGGGCATCAAGCTCATAAGAGTAGGTCGAGGCATCGTACGTAAATATCTGCCCCTCGGCACCCGGTTGATTTTCATCGCCATCCTTTCCCGCCTCTACGACTATGCTGTCAACTCCCTTTACGGACATTTTGTACGTATAGGAGCAGTTGCGCTCGACATTGAAGTTATCCAACGAACCGCTGTTGCTGAAATCACCCAAATGGATCGTATAGCTTACGTTTCCCGTATAACTGTTCTTGTCGGTCTTGTCGGTCGTGTCGGTCGTGTCTCCTGACTGCGAGTATGTACCGCTTATGACGACAAATGTGCTGTTTCGCGGCGCATTGGTCCAAGTCTTGTTCTCGGGACGTGAGCCCTTGTCGCCACTCCACTTGTCGCGATCCTGATATGTTGTGATTGAAGCGTTTTCGTTTGCCTTGAGAATGTTCTCGGGCATATAGAACGAGAACGTATAGTTTCCGCCGCTGACGTTACCTATGGTCATCGATGCGGAATTGATATACGTATTATCTGATTCTGTGTTGCTCTTGTTCGTGTTCGTCAATACGCTCTTAGTCGGAATATTGTAAACCCGGAAAGACGATGGTACGAATGTTCCTTTGGCTCCTTCGACCGTCTGCGCTATGTTGAACGTAATGCGGGCCATGGCTCGATCCATTTTCACAACGACGTTATTCGTGCCATCGAGTTGCCCGTAACTGGTTATTTTTCCATTAGTGTTGAAAACAACGCCCTCATTCACTCCCGATATAAGCATCTGCGTCGAAGAGACAATCTGTATGGGCAGCATCTCAGTTCTTTCATACAAATCCTTACGCAACGAGATAACAGCGGCCTTAAGCTGATCGAAGCTAAGTTTTCCTGCTGCGGCATCCGTGGCTATCGACGCCATACTGCTCCAGAACCCGCCCTCATCGGCCACGGCACTCGTATTGGCCACGGCAAGCAAGTTCTTGGTTCCAGACGTGGTGTTAATCGTGATGGGGTAGGTCACACCGTTATCATTCTCGCTGCGAGTCCCGACAGAGATACGGTTGTTGGAGTCAATAGCCGTCGTAGACAACGTTTGCTGGTACTTGCCGTCACTGCCGTAAACAAACAGATAGAGATTACCCAGATCCGAGTAACTGTTGTCGGCACGCGTCACGACAATATCCGTTGATTTGCCCATTCCCATGTTCAAGGTTACGCGTACCGGATGGCCCTCGCTGTTGGTCGGCACACCTAAATCGTCCTTCGCGCAACTTGCTGCCATAAAGGCTACAGTTAGCATGAACGCAAATCTCAATCGTATGTTTGATATATTTTGCATAATGATCCCAATTAGATGTCATCTATTCGAATGCAGGTATCTCGATCGGTCTCTCAACCCATGCATTTACCATGATGTTGAATGTCGGTTTAATGTCGACCACGGTTCCCTTGAACGTACCCTGTACGTCGATGCTCGTGTTGCGCGGTACGCGCGGCAGGTAGACCGTGTAGTTCTTTGTCTCCTTGCCGGTAGAGTAGGCAAATTCTACGGTCAGCTCAAGGCGGTAGGCTTTATCTTTTCCGGCTTCTGTTTCGTTTCCGTTTTCGGTAGTGAATTTTCCGCCGGTCTTGTCGTATGTGCCGTATTGATTCGGGGCGAGATATGTACGGGCGATGGTCGTATATCCATCATCCGGTTTGTCAACAAGCGTGACAGGTTTTGTGTCAACAATAAGCTGTTCCTTAAGCGACTCGGCGTTATTTGTGAATGTAATTATATCGTCTATTTGATTCTTCTCGTTTTCTGCAAAATAGAGCTTAAATGCGTCGGGCCGATGGTAAACAACGGCTTTGGTTACTTTGATGGTAACATCTTCGGCGGAAGCATCCTTGTTGAGCATAAGCCTCAAACGGCCCAGCACATGCTGTACAGTTACAGGAATCACCAATGTACCGGTTTCCGGTTTGGTTACGTATACTTCTGTTCCGTAATCGTTCTCGTATACCGCCGTTCCGCTGTCGTTCTTAAGTTCATTCCCGAATTCATCGTAACGGTTGTTCGACATGGGTGAGACGAAATCGTCAGTTGCACTCCAGCCGCCGAATTCCGACAGGTCGAACTTCAATGACTCGAGGTTAGCCTTTGACAGCGATGCCCAATCCGTAAACTGCGCTGCGTCGACCGTTGGCTTCGGGCCGAAGTTGTCGTTGGCAATAACGTAGAAGTTAATATCGCCAACCTCGGATAATGTTATGGGTATGTAGTTCTGGCCTTGGAGATTGTCCGCCTCGGCATATCCGACCTTTGTGTCACCCTTGAAGGCATATACGCGCAGTTGGCGGATATCGTTGTCCGTCTCGTCGCTGCCTACGCGGGTGTTGTTGCCGCTGCTCACGACGAGCCGCACATCCACGGGCCCAGAAGCTGCCGTCGGCGTATCGCTCTTGCCGCACGACATTGCCACGGCCAAGGCCGCTATCGTCAGCAGACAGGATGTATATATGGTTTTCATATTGTAGTAGTCTTTAGTGTCAGTTTTTACCGAAATCGGGGTTTACGGGAACCGAGTCCCAGTCATCTATCGTTACGCCGATGGGGGAGAAGCGGATGCGGATAGGTACCGTCACCTCATTTACACCCTCTACGGCTATATTGTGTTCCTGAAGGAAGTCCGCAAGCGGGAACTCGTGCGCCACGACACGCGTTTCGTCGGAGTGCAGGCGCAGCATTATATCGTTGTCGTCGTTGAAACGAAGTGTGTTGAACTCGGCCGTATAGACGGTTTGATCTTCGTCGTATCCTGCGGCGAGTACGGGATGGTATGAGCAACGCTCCTCGTCAGAGGGGACATTGTCAAAATCGGTGAATGATGCGAGTTGCGTCAGCTCGAGTGACGGGACACCCATAGTCGTTTGGTCAAATCCCTCGACACGTACACGGAACTTGACGTGCGAGCAGACAAAGTCGCATATATAATTGTTTTCGACCAGCGTTTCGGGCACCTCTATCTCGATGGTACCGTAATAGAGAGGGTCGTTTGTAGCTATATCCGTATTCTCGAAATAGCCGTCTGCGGCGATCTTCTCGCCTTCGTTTATGGTTGTTTCATCGAGTGCATTACCCCAGCATACAACCTCGTACCGGCCGGGGAATAGCATCACGTCGGCACCCTGATACGCAGCAAGTGCATTGTCGTCATACTTCTGTATGGCGGCCAGCGAGCCGTCGGCGATCGAGTAGACATACATGGTCACATGCTCGATCTTTTCGGGGAAGATATCGGTCGTACCATCGCCGACATAACGAAAGCGGAGTGTCACCTTTCCCTTGCAATCGTCCATATTCTCTCTGATGCACCCGCCGGCGAGCGGCAGCGTCACGATCATGGAAAGTAACAGATATGTATATAGTTTTCTCATTTGCTTTTGTCTGTTTGCGTGTTATTCCGTAGTGTTCGGAGATGCTACGAATTTTTCGGGTTAAATTGTCCGGATCGGGGGCACGGCCCGCGCCGCACCCCTTTCCGAACCGTTTGTTGATTTAGTAATCTTGTGTCTGATTAGTTCTTGTCAAACTCGGGAGTTACCGCCTGCGTTGCGAAGTCGGCTACGGTTACCTTTACGATAACATTGTAATCGGTAACAACCACGGGGCCTGCCGTAACATTAAACGGAGATAACAAGACATTGGTCGTGTATATCTTGCCCGGAGCGTATGAAACATTGGTGGTAGTATTTTCTTCAAACAGATCAATAACGTTTACGTATGCTATATTATCTTCAGTTACGGGGAACATGAACTGAGAAGCCACGCTCAACGCTGTGTCATTACTATTCAAATCTATTTGAGACCCTTTGGTCTTGTTTACATCTGATTCGTAAACCTTGATGCTGCTGTTGTATGCTGAAGGATCTTCAAAATGCAGCAGGAAGTGCCAGTGGGGTTCCTTATCAGCTTTCAAAGAGACTGTCATTGTCTGGTTCGTCTCTTCACTATCTATTGTAAACGGCACAAAGAAATGGAACGGTACGCACTGGCCGGGATCCTCTACTTTGGCATTGTAATCCGCAGGCAGAACCGAAGCATATCCGTTGTCATATCCGTTGTATGTAAGTACAGGCTTCAAGGCATCCCATCCGGTGATAGTAGTTGCGGGCGTCCACTCTCCGTTAACGATTGCATTCATTGCCGTAGGCGTAGCGAAGAATATGTCCTCATCCACGGGCGCAGTTGCGAATATTGACTCGGCGCTGTATACGTTGCTCTGGTAGATACCGCAAACCTCGGCATTCCATCCGCTCCATTCAACCAAATAATATTCTTCACCGACCTTTACCAGCTTATCTCCATCTGTATCAGTCTCAATTTTGCCCCACTCTATACGCGAGATAAGAGGGCGTATGGTAATATTGGCATTGTATGTCTGATCTCCTTCATTCCATTGTGCATTATTGAATGTAGGAATATCGTCGTTTACATCCGGAGCAAGCGGTGTTATATCAAGGTCATATCCGGCAAATACCATCTGATCCTGATCCATAGACGGGGCCTGCTTTGCCAACTCTACAGAGAATGTATTCATGTTATCACCCTCGTCAGGCATGACTACGCCATCGGGGGCATTTGCCACGATATATACGGCCGTTACATCCTTAAGACCTACAAAGCGCAGACCGGTGGTTCCCGTGATATTGGTCAGATCTCCATCTTTCAAATTGAATCTGTATTTCACTACGCCGTTTGCATTGGTGAAGAATACATTCATCGATTCAATAGATGTACCATCCTCTACGTACGGAGCATCCGGAGTAAGAGCTGCGCGGGTGGTCGGCAGGTTTACCTTGAGCACAATCTGCTTCGAGCCGTCGGCCGATGGGGTCGCGGCGTCGTCCTTCGAGCATGCGACCATGCCGATGCATGCCGCAGCCATTAGTAATAGTTTGAATTTCATAGTTTTTTTAATTAAGAGTTTGTGTCGTTTAATTAGTTTCTTATTTACCGTGCGGGCAGTCGCCGCATCGGGTGATTGAGGGTTTAGTGTGAATTGTGTGTATGGTATATTTTAAGGGTTAATATTTACTCCAAGCTCTTCTCCAACTCGGCAATATTGTGCTTAGCCTCGGCCGAGCCCAACTTGACAGCTTCCGACCACGTGCGGCGGGCGCTGTCCGCATCGCCTCCACGGGCATAGGCCAAACCTCGGGCATTGAGTACACGTGCATCGTTCGGGGCCTTTTCAAGCAGCGACAGAGCACTGTCGTAATCACCCGCTTCGATAAGTCTTGCGGCAGCATTCACAGCAGCGGCGACCTGCGTGGGGTAGGTGCGGGACGCAACCTCAAGTACATGGTTATACTCCGCCGAGCCCTTCTCGTAGAGACCGGCTACACGGTACATCTCACTCAGAGAGAGCTTCTTGGGGTCGCTGTCAAGCAATGCGCGTGCCTCTGCCACGTCAAAGTTGCGAACGTTGTAGATTATGCGGTAATCGTTGCGACGCAGACTCGGGTACATCTCGTTCATAAGACGCTGGTAAATGGTCGGCGGAATAAGGCGCTTGAGCGCGTCATCCTTCTCGTCAAGTGACATCGTCTCGTCGTCGATGATGGCCAATACTTTGTCTTGATCGAGCAGTTTGGTCATCTCGACAACGCGTTTGCGGAAATTTGTCCAGTCCTCGCCGCGTCCCGTTGCCGTGATCTTGGCGCGATCGACATCAGTGTTGGCGGCCATATAGTCGGCCAGCGATGCGGCGCGACGCTCCGACAGCGCGAGGTTGTATGCCTCCGGCGCCTCGGGCGATGCCCATCCGTCGATGGTGATCGACGTTATGGTCAGGTCGCTGTCGTCGTCAACACGCTCGATCGACTCCACGATCGAGGCCAGCTCCGATGCGTTATTCTTGTAGTCGGTAAGTATGTCATGCTTGTCGACCTTGAAGTTGACGTATGCCGAGAGCGACTCCTCACGCGTCTTGACTGGCTCGGGATCCGGCTCGACAAATGCCAACAGGTATTGCGGCTGGTATGGCGTATGGAGAATTACGGCCAGAGGCGATGTGCCCAGAGCAAGGGGCGTATCGTCACATCCGCAACTCTCCTCGCGTATTCCGATCTCGGCGTCACGCATCCACTTCTCGCTGGCGACAGTGGCCGAATAGGGTATGAGCTGCTCTCCCGCAAGACGCTGCGAGCGCCGTGCCGTACGGTCGGCGTAGGCGGCATTCTCCGATATGGTCTGTTCGTCGCGACGCAGGAAATGCATATAGGCGCGGCGGCCCATTATCTCGATGGCCGGCAGCTCGACACGGTGTCCGTTGCCCTCTATTACAGGAGTGAGGATGAGGGTCTCGTCACCGCCTACCTCAAGCGTCGTAACATCGAGCGTCATGTTTACGGTGACGGTCTTGCCGTCGTCGTTGACGTCAAGGTCGCGTATTTCAGCCTCGCCATCCATTATCTGCTGCGCCGTCACGGGCAGCGCTGCGGCCGCCGCAAGCAGCATTATTGACACTATGCGTATGATATTCTTCATGATCGTTTGCTTTTTCAGAACAGATATACAAGATTTATCGCCGCCTTGGTGGGGCCGAAATAGTTGTGGTGGCCGCTGCCGACCTTCGATCCGCATCGCGGACACATATACTTGTCATAACGCGTATATGCGTACCCGACGCCGATCTCGGCCTCGAGATTCCAATGTTTGCCGAGCATCCACGCATAACCGTATGCTATGCCGGCACCGGCGAACCAACCCTCGTAACGGTAATCCTTCAGATTCGAGAATTTGGTGCCGAGAAAGTCCGGTATGCCGCCTACATTACCGACGTTGTACTCGCCGCCCCAGAGGTGTGCCGCGAGGAAGTGACCGCCGAAACGCTTGCAGGTCCAGTAACGCACTTCGGGCTGCACGAACCAATGTTTCCACTTCTTGTTATCGGAGAAAGTCCACGGGTTGTAGTTGCCCGAGAGATCGAACGTCCACTTCTCCGCCAGTCCGAACTCCACGCCGAGGTTCATGCTCGTTGTGGCGTCGTAGAGGAGATTGCTCTTTACGGCCCACTTTTGCGCTTGTACGGCGCCCGTGAAACCCGACGCCACGAGGACAAACAGCAATACCAGATATTTTTTCATTCCAAAAAAAATATATTGTAAGATTGTAAAAATAAAACAAGACGAAAACCGATTTGGGGTTGCAGTCTATTGCAAATATAATTAAAAAATCCCCCCCCCACAAAATATTTTCAAACAAAACGCGTAATAATAGCGAATTTTTTTATTCTCAAAATTCTCGGAACGAGCTGACGATTCAAAATAGTGTATGTGTAGCAAGAACATTTCGACATTATCCGAAAGTCTGATTAAATGAGGCCAAACGGATCAATACGACAATTTGCCTGCACGTTGCAAACCGGACATCCGGAGCATCAGTCTGACAAGATAAGTTATGGGCGCAGTTTATAACGTTATGTATTGATAATAAGATATATATGCGTTTAAAATGTAAACTGCGCACAATTTTTGCCACCAATATATATGCCCGATTTATTCGTTTTAAATTCTCTCCCGAAACACAGATTCTTATGGATAATAGGAAAAAAGGCATATATAGATCTGTTTACTACCTACACTCAGCGCCGCAAAATTGTAAAATCGCTGTCAAATCAACATGAGCGGGACTTTTTAAAAATATCATTAATTTTTTTTTGTGAGATAAATTGAAAACTGTGATTCCTCGATGCCCGATACAAGCATTCTGAAGGGGGTATGTAACAAATATGGCATATATCGCGCGTTCGATAGCTTTTAACGGAAGAGGAAACTATTTTCAAAAAAAAATGAATATATATGCAGCGGCCGTCGTGGCACTGCCGGATTTGTTAAAGATCGCAATCGACAAGGAAAAGGGCAGCAGATGCGAAATGGAGTTTTGGGCTATTACGTACATTGTGTGGTGCCATAATGGCCAACGAATATTGTTCGGCAAAGGATTAAATTAAGATTTTCGACCAGTTACGTTATTTTGTCCACAGGTCCATTTAATTTTGTTATGCGGCTCACGTTTGCGATGCCTTCTCGCCAAAAATACGACAAATAGACGATGGAATGAGCAGAATATGTTTTTTTGGAATGCAAAATTTAGATAAATTTGTAAATACAAATTGATGCGTTTTGCATGACGCTTCGACGTACGGCTTCGGCTCATCGGGCCAAGCACACGTACGCATGTTTGCCACTTGGAAAATAGCGGCGCGGGGCGACGACCCCGCAGAACGGATTTACGTACCTTGCTCTCAGGAATGGCATTGCGCTTTTACCAGATACAATATATAGTTGCCATGGTAGTTGCGCACAGGGGGCATTTGGTGCGGTATTCGTATGTATAAGGACGTAACAGATGGGAATTAATACCGAAATACTCATAGTCTTCGCCGGACTCTGTGCCATGATGTGGCTTCTGGTGGCGGATCGCATGCGCCCGGGATTCGCAATGTTCTCGGTAGTAGTGCTGTTCATGTGTGCAGGCATCTTATCGCCGAAGGAGGTATTGGCAGGCTTCTCCAACAAGGGTATGATCACTGTGGCGCTGCTCTTTCTCGTGAGCGAGGGCGTACGTCGCAGCGACGCTCTCGGGCATCTTGTCAAGCGAATGCTGCCCAAAAGATCAGGCGTATCGGTACGCAACGGTTATCTGCACATATTGCCCGTTATAACATCCGTATCAGCATTTCTGAACAACACGCCCGTGGTTGTGGTATTCATACCTATTATAAAACAGTGGGCGCGCAAGGCACGGCTGCCGCTGCGCAAGTTTCTCATACCGTTGTCGTATGCAGCGATTCTGGGCGGCATGTGCACGCTCATAGGCACATCGACCAATCTGGTGGTTCACGGCATGATGCTCGATGCCGGATACGACGGATTCACCATGTTCGAATTGGGTAAAGTCGGGGTATTCATCGCCTTCTTCGGTGTATTGTACATGATACTCTTCGCGGCAAAGAAACTGCCCGACGATCCGGCCGAGAGTCCCGTGCGAAGCGATGTGACGGAAGAGGTAGACTCTAATATCGTCGAGGCGGTCATCGGAAGCCGCTTCCCGGGAATCAACCGTCTCTGCTCGGAATTTGATTTCTCGAAACACTACGGTGCCGAGATACGCGAGATGCGTCGCGGCGGTGTCGTCCTTGCGGATCCCGAAGCGCAGATCTTCCGCGAGGGCGATACGTTGATTCTCGAGACCGACGGCTCGTTTATCGCCACGTGGGGCGACTCGAGCGTCTTTCTGATGCTCAGCAACGGCCGCTACCACGAACCCGTCAGCCGCGGCTGGCGCAAGTGGCTGGCTATAGCGTTGCTGACTGTGATGATCGTGGGCGCAACGTTCGGTTCGCTGCCTGCCGTACAACAGCTTTGGCCCGGCATTCGGCTCGACATGTTCTTCTGGGTGTGTGTCGTCACGGTGCTTATGGGCTGTTTCGGCATCTTCCCCGCAAAACGCTACACGAAGTTCATCTCGTGGGACATACTCATCACGATCGCCTGCGCACTGGCCATAAGCCGCGCGATGGTAAATTCGGGACTCGCGGATTTCATAGCCGCACACGTGATAGACTTTGCCAACGGCGTATCGCCATGGACGGTACTCGTTGTGCTCTACATCACGACGAACATCATAACCGAACTTATAACGAACAACGCCGCCGCGGCCTTCGCCTTCCCGATAGCCATGTCGGCCGCACAGCAGCTGGGGGTCGATCCGATGCCGTTTTTCGTGGCGATATGTATCGCCTCGTCGGCAAGTTTCTCGTCGCCGATAGGGTATCAGACCAACCTCATAGTGCAGGGTATAGGCAATTACCGCTTCAAGGATTTCGTGCACGTCGGGCTGCCGCTCAACATCATCACCTTCGTGCTGTCGATCGTGCTGATACCGTTGTTCTGGGATTTTTGACATAATAGTGCGAACATGGAAACAAAATCGATATATCCCATCTTCGAGCGTATGGAGCCGCGCAGCGCCAAGGAGCGCCTGCTCTCTCAGCGCGGCGTGACGCTGTGGTTCACGGGCCTTTCAGGCTCGGGAAAGAGCACCATAGCCATAGCCCTCGAACGATACCTCTCCTCGCGCGGTCATCTGTGCCGCATACTCGACGGCGACAACATCCGCTGCGGCATAAACTCCGATCTGGGCTTTTCGGAGAGCGACCGCCGCGAGAATATCCGCCGCATAGCCGAAGTGTGCAAGCTATTCACCTCGACGGGCGTAATAACATTGGCGGCATTCGTGTCGCCTACGCGCGATCTGCGCCGCATGGCCGCCGAGATTATCGGCCGCGACGACTTTGTCGAGATATATGTTTCGACACCGATAGAGGAGTGCGAACGGCGCGATGTCAAGGGCCTGTACGCCAAGGCACGGTGTGGCGAGATTGCCGATTTTACAGGTGTCTCGGCCCCCTTTGAGGCCCCCGATGCGGCCGATATCGTGATCGACACGTCGCATACCGGTGTCGACGAGTGCGTGCGGCAAATAATGGAACGTCTGGCCCCGCGCATTGTCCCGGCCGAGGACTTGGATTGAATTATCACCAAAGTAACAGTATGGAAGAATATAAGTTGAGCCATCTGAAGGCCCTCGAAGCCGAATCGATACATATCATCCGCGAGGTTGCGGCCGAGTTCCGCAATCCCGTGATGCTCTATTCGATAGGCAAGGACTCTTCGGTTATGGTACGTCTGGCCGAGAAGGCCTTTTATCCGGGAAAGGTGCCTTTCCCGCTGATGCACATAGACTCCAAGTGGAAGTTCCGCGAAATGATAGAGTTCCGCGACCGTTATGCGCGCGAGCATGACTGGAATCTCATAGTCGAGTACAACAAGAAGGCATACGAGGAGGGCGTAGGGCCCTTCACGCACGGCAGCAAGGTGCATACCGACCTAATGAAGACGCAGGCGCTGCTCATGGCCTTGAAGAAGTACGGGTTTGATGCCGCTTTCGGCGGTGCGCGCCGCGACGAGGAGAAGAGCCGCGCCAAGGAGCGTGTCTTCTCGTTCCGCAACGAGTACCAGCAGTGGGATCCCAAGAACCAGCGTCCCGAGCTGTGGGACATATACAATACCCGCATAAACGACGGGGAGAGCATCCGCGTATTCCCGTTGAGCAACTGGACGGAACTCGACGTGTGGCAATACATACGTCTGGAGAAGATACCCATCGTGCCGCTATATTTTGCCAAGGAGCGCCCCGTGGTAGAGTACAACGGCAACCTGATTATGGTCGACGATGACCGCATGCCCGAGGAGTTGCGGCGTACGGCGCGTATGCGCAAGGTGCGCTTCCGCACCTTGGGATGCTACCCGCTGACGGGGGCCATCGAGAGCGAGGCCGACACCATCGAGAAGATTGTCGAGGAGATGATGACCACGACAAAGAGCGAGCGCACCACGCGTGTCATAGACTTCGATCAGGATGGCAGCATGGAACAGAAGAAACGCGAAGGTTATTTTTAACGTGTGACCAATTAAACGAAAAGAGAGATGGCATCCAATATAGAAGAATTTCTGGCGCAGGACGAACGCAAGGATCTGCTGCGCCTGCTTACGGCGGGCTCGGTCGACGATGGCAAATCGACGCTCATCGGGCGCCTGCTGTTCGACAGCAAACGCCTTTACGAGGATCAGCTGCAGGCGCTCGAACGCGACAGCAAACGCTGCGGCAATGCGGGCGACCATATCGACTATGCACTGCTGTGCGACGGCCTGAAGGCCGAGCGCGAGCAGGGTATTACGATTGACGTGGCGTACCGTTATTTCTCGACAAACCGCCGCAAGTTCATCATAGCCGACACCCCCGGACACGAACAGTACACGCGTAACATGATCACCGGAGGATCGACGGCCAATCTGGCCATAATCCTCGTCGATGCGCGTCAGGGCGTAGTTGTACAGACGCGGCGCCATACATTCCTTGTGTCGCTGCTGGGCATACGTCACGTGGTTCTGGCCGTAAACAAGATGGATCTTGTCGATTTCGACCGCGAGCGCTTCGAGGCCATAGCCTCGGAGTACAGGCACTTTGTCGAGTCGCTCGGCATATCAGATCTGCAGTGCATCCCCCTCTCGGCACTCGACGGCGACAATGTGGTCAAGCACAGCGACCGCACACCGTGGTATCACGGCCCCGCGCTGCTGGAGTTCCTCGAGACCGTCTCGATCGATCAGGACATAAACATGACTGACTTCCGATTCCCCGTGCAGTACGTAATACGTCCCGATGCCGACTTCCGCGGTTACGGCGGCAAGGTCGCCTCGGGCGTGGTATCGCGCGGCGACGAAGTCAAGGCGCTGCCTTCGGGCAAGAGCTCACGCATAAAGCGTATCGTGACCTATGACGGTGATCTGGAAAAGGCATTCGCGCCGCAGTCGGTAACGATCGTGCTGGAGGACGAGATCGACCTCTCGCGCGGCGAGATGCTGGTGAAGGCGGGCGATGAGCCCAACGTGGGTCACAACTTCAAGGCGATGATGGTGTGGATGGATGTCGAGGCGATGGATCGCGGCAAGTCGTTCTTCCTCAAGCAGACGACAAACACCACCCGCGCGCATGTGCGGCGCGTGGAGTACAAGGTCAATGTCAACACGATGGAGCGCAGCGCCGCGGAGGCCCTGTCGCTAAACGAGATCGGCCTTGTCGACATCTCGACTACAAGCCCGCTGATATATGATGCATATTCCGACAACCGTGCAACGGGAGCCTTCATACTTATCGACCCGATATCGAATTTCACCTCGGCCGTGGGTATGATAGTCGGTCCGGACGAGACGGCCGAAAGCCGTCATGACCTTCCGCGTACGCTTACGGTGAATCTCTCGCAGCTGGGTATCGGCACCGAGCATTACGATGCCGTCGAGCGCGCATGCCGCTTCTTGCGCGAGCAGGGTGTGGATGTAGTATGTACCGATAAATAGCGTTTCATCATGGGCCTTTTCAACTTCGACAACCTGCCTGTCAACACCCTTGTCGGGGCCGACCGCAAAACCTTCGAGCGTGCCACCAGTGGTAAGGTCATAGATGCCGAGTACCGCCGCAAGTTCGCCGTCACGCGCAGCGTACGCCGTATGCTCGACCCATTCTACGGCATCAACGAACGACGTTACGAGGCCATGAAGGATGAGATGTCGATGCAGCCTCCGGTATTCATACTCGGACATTGGCGCAGCGGCACCACATTCATGCACAACGTCTTCTCGTGCGACGACAGTTTCGGCTGCTGCTCGACATATCAGACCGTATTCCCGCACCTGATGCTGTGGGGGCGGCCCTTCTTCAAACGCTGCATGTCGATCGTCATGCCCTCGGAGCGCCCGACCGATTCGATGGAACTCGGGGTCGACCTTCCGCAGGAGGAGGAGTTCGCCCTGAGCAACATGACCGCATGCTCGCACTACCATTTCTGGATGTTCCCGCGCCACATGGCCGAGTACCGCGACAAATATCTCACCTTCGAGACGGCCGCCGAGGACGAACGCGAAGAGTTCAAACGCGAGCTCGACAAGATGATCCGCATAGCGCTGCATACGTCGGGCCGCAGACGTTACCTGAGCAAGAATCCGCCGCATACGGCCCGTGTGAGGATGTTGCTCGAGATGTATCCCGATGCACGGTTCATCTATATCGTTCGCAATCCCTATGTCGTATTCGAGTCGACGCGCAACTTCTTCCGCAAGACCATCGCATCCGTCGGCCTGCAGAAGATCTCGGAGACGGAGCTCGAGAAGCAGATCATAGAGAACTATCGGGCATTATATCGCTGCTACGAACGCGACAAGCGACTCATCCCGCAAGGATATCTTGCGGAGGTGCGATTCGAGGATTACGAGGCCTCGCCGCTGGAGCTCACCGAGCAGATATACCGCACCGTATCGCTTGGCGATTTCGACAGGGTGCGTGCAGACGTACAGCGGCATCTGGACAGTATAAAGGGGTTCCGCAAGAAACGCTACGAGTTCGACCGGCACACGATCCGTATCGTCGAGCAAAATTGGGGTGACGCCATACGACAGTGGGGTTACGAACGCTGATACGCTATGGAGTAATGATTCAAAAGCCTGCGGCACGATCGCAGGCTTTTCTGTTTTATTGGACTTAAAGTCAGAACGAGTATTTGACCATCGTGCAGACCCGCAGGTTGCCGACATTGCGCTGGGCGTGGCTGCGCCC
>OODG01000546.1_pt1 | contig 26824 bp, 15 predicted proteins | sample 1671621 | NCBI WGS metagenome assembly OODG01 (sample SAMN06348175, study PRJEB24527) | human gut metagenome | biome: human gut; feature: ankylosing spondylitis patient; material: feces | host: Homo sapiens | place: China | collected 2015-10 | reverse complement strand
GCTCCTGATGCTGCCGGAGTTTTTCTTTGCGCTGTATGAGAAAAACGGGATGCACCTTGAAACCATCCTGACGAATTTCATCAGCGTCCGCTTCAAACGTCCTGCGGTACGCCGCTACGAGATTGAAAATCTGTATGACAGAGAACTGGAAACCGCAGCACCGATCCAGAAGAAAGGAGGCATCCTTGGTAAAAAGTGAACCGAAGAAGAAACCGCAGTCGGGCGGCTTCTTCCAGAAGTTCTTTCGGAAACCCGAAAAGAACCAGAAGGAACAGCGGTTGACCGTGCAGCATTCCATTCCGTATCTGGAAATGGGGCGCGACGGTATCTGCCGGGTGGAGGAACATCTGTATTCCAAAACCGTCCGATTCTACGACATTAACTACCAGCTGGCACAGAACGAGGATAAAAACACCATCTTTGAAAGCTGGTGCGACTTCCTCAACTATTTCGATGCCAGCATCCGCTTTCAGCTTTCGTTCATCAACCATAAGAGCGATATGAGCGAGTACAACAAGGTCATTCAGATCGAACCACAGCACGACCAGTTCGATGATGTGCGCATGGAATATGCGCAGATGCTGAAACAGCAGCTTGCCAAGGGCAATAACGGTCTGGTTCGGACGAAGTACATCACGTTCAGCATTGAAGCAAAGAGCGTCCGGGAAGCAAAGCCCCGGTTAGAGCGTATCGAAACCGATATTCTCAACAATTTCAAGGTGCTGGGCGTGAAAGCCTATCCGCTGAACGGCGTGGAACGGCTTCAGATCATGTACGAAACCTTTCATCAGGAGGAACAGCAGAAGTTCGATTTCAGCTATGACCGCATCCTGCAGAGCGGCATGACCACCAAGGACTTCATTGCCCCGACCAGTTTCCTGTTCAAAAGCGGCAAGGACTTTATGATGGGTGACACCTACGGTGCTGCATCCTATCTGAACCTCCTTGCCCCGGAACTGACGGATAAGGTGCTGGCTGAGTTTCTGGATATGGACAAAAATCTGGTGGTCAGTATTCATGTGCAGTCGGTAGACCAGTTGAAAGCAATCAAACTGATCAAGGGTAAAATTACCGACCTAGACCGTATGAAAATCGAGGAACAGAAGAAAGCTGTGAGGTCTGGTTATGATATGGAAATTATTCCGAGTGACCTTGCAACTTATGGCGGCGAGGCCAAGAAGATTCTGGATGATCTGCAGAGCCGTAATGAGCGTATGTTCCTTGTTACGGTGCTTTTCCTCAATACGGCCAAGACCAAGCAGGAGTTGGATAGTGCCGTGTTTCAGACTGCTGGCATCGCTCAGAAGTTCAACTGCACTCTGAACCGTCTGGATTATTTGCAGGAGCAGGGCCTTATGAGCAGCCTGCCGCTGGCAAATAACCTCGTTCCCATCAAGCGGGCGCTGACTACCACTTCCACCGCCATCTTTGTGCCGTTCACCACGCAGGAGCTTTTTATGGAGGGGGATTCCCTCTATTACGGTCTGAACGCGGTATCCAACAACATGATTATGGCAGACCGGAAGCAGCTGAAAAACCCGAATGGTCTGATCCTCGGCACACCGGGAAGCGGTAAATCGTTCAGTGCAAAGCGTGAAATCACGAACGTATTCTTTACCACAACGGACGATATTATCGTTGCAGACCCGGAAGGCGAGTATTATCCGCTGGTGGAAGCGTTGGGCGGTCAGGTTATCCATATCTCGTCCACCAGTAAAGACTACATCAACCCGATGGACATCAACCTGAACTATGCGGACGATGATAACCCATTGGGTATGAAATCGGACTTTATTCTTTCCCTGTGCGAACTTATCATGGGCGCACGGGATGGCATGGAGCCGGAAGAAAAGTCGGTCATTGACCGCTGCCTGCCGCTGGTCTACCAGAAATATCTGAACGATCCGAAGCCGGAGAATATGCCGACGCTCGGTGATCTGTACGACTGCCTGCGGGAGCAGAAGGAACGGCAGGCGCAGCGTATCGCCACGGCACTGGAAATCTACGTCAATGGTTCACTGCGAGTGTTCAACCATCAGACCAATGTGGAACTGGATAATCGCATTATCTGTTTTGACATCAAGGAGTTGGGCAAACAGCTGAAAAAACTGGGGATGCTCATTGTTCAGGATCAGGTCTGGAACCGTGTTACCATCAACCGCAACAGCAAAAAGAACACCCGGTACTATATAGACGAGTTCCACCTCCTGTTGAAAGAGGAACAGACCGCAGCATACAGCGTCGAAATCTGGAAACGGTTCCGAAAATGGGGCGGTGTACCGACAGGAATTACGCAGAACATTAAGGATTTGCTGGCCAGCCGAGAGATCGAAAATATCTTCGAGAACAGCGATTTTATTTATATGCTCAACCAGGCATCCGGCGACCGCCAAATCCTTGCAAAGCAGCTGAATATCTCGCCGTTCCAGCTGTCGTATGTGACGAATAGCAACGAGGGAGAGGGGCTGCTGTTCTACGGCAATACGATTATCCCGTTTAAGGATAAGTTCGATACATCGCTGAAACTGTATGGCCTGATGACCACCAAGCCCAATGAAATGGGAAAATATAAGGAGAAAAAAGAAGCATGAACACACCGAATATTTTTGACCGACTGAGCCGTAAGATTCATCATCACTCTGACATGGAGCCGCACGAAAGCGATTCCGGCCCGCCCTTTGGTGAGGTGGAGCCGCTCAACTTCCACGATGAAGAATCGGTGGTGCATACGGTGCTGGAAGATTTCTATGCCGTTGGCACACTGGCCGATGAACTGACTGACGGCTTTCACATGGAAGCCCGCGGTTATCTTGACCGTGAGGAAGTGAACACCCGTCTAATCGCCTTTGCCCGAAAGCTGGAACATGTGCTTGATAAGTGGGAAACCCACGCAGCCCTGATCGCATGACGGTTCCAGCCGGAAGGAGGTGATTTCCATAGCAGACAAAAAGTTTCAGGGCAGAGATAAAATCGTCCAGAAAATGACCAAGGATGGTCTGGTGGATGAAAACCTCCGCACCGGGGAACAGAAGCCCGCGACCGCAGCAGAAAAGCCGGAGCAGGAAGATTCGGCAAAAGAAACTGCGGAAAAGGAAACAGACGAAGAACCTATCGTGGAAGAAGAACGGTGCATGGATGCCGGGGACGGGGAGGAGGATGCACCCCTGCATCACAGCACCGCCAAGCAGAGCGCGGACTATTACAAAGCTCATCAGGAGGAGGGCAAGCCGAAGGATGCGCCTGCGGAATCGGATGCAGAGCCGCAGACCAAGAAAGGACGACTTTCCTTTGAGGATGAAAAAGGCGGCATTGTCCGTGGCGTAGGAATGGGCGTTAAGAAGGTGGCCAAGAAAGGAGTGGATACCGCCACCGGGTTCGCCCATCAGAAAGTACATCAGGTAGAAAAGGACAATTCTGGCGTGGAAGCTGCACACAAGTCAGAAGAAGCCGCCGAACGCCTGCACCACTTTGTCAAAGGCAGAAAAAAGCCCAAAGACAAATCTGCCAGAGCAGAGAAAAGAGGTGGCGAGGATCAGAAATCCAGCCGCCTGAAATTCACCGAGGGCGAGAGCGGCACTGCAGAAAATGTAGCAGAACCGTCGCTGAAAAGGAAACAGCCCCAGCCACCGCCGACTGCCGCAGGAGGTGAAGCCAAAACAGTCGGTGCGAAGTTTTACCAGAAAAAGCAGTATAAGGATGCTTATGCAGCCGCCAAGCGCGGCCAGAAAGCCGGAACTGCCGCCAGCAAGCAGGCAGCAGCGGCAACCAACACCATTACGGAGAAAGCGAAAGCGGCGGTGCAGGAGATCGTCGCGCAGAATAAAACCCTGTGGGTCAGTATTGGTGTTGGCATCCTTCTGGTGATGGTCATGCTGGGAGCCTTTTCAAGCTGTGGTGCAGCGATTCAGGGAACAGGTAGTACCTTTGTGGGAACGACTTATCCAAGCAAGGATGCCGACATGAAAGGTGCTGAAGAAGATTATCTGGAACTGGAAAAAGAACTGGATAAGCAGATTCGGCAGATGGAATCCACCCATCCGGGCTATGATGAATACCGCTATCAGCTGGACGAAATCGGGCATGACCCATATCAGCTTATTTCCCATCTGACTGCGGTCTATGAGCAGTTCACCAGAGGGCAGGTCAAGCCTGTTATCAAGGAACTGTTCAAGCAGCAGTATCTCCTGAAAGTGTGGGAAACGATAGAGATTCGTACCCGCATGGAAACCAGAGTAGGGATTCGGCCAACGATTGACGCTTTTGGAAATGTCAGTATGGAAACCTATACCTATCAGGAAGAAGTGGAGTACGAGTATAAAATCCTCAATGTCCTGCTGAAAAATAAGGGTTTTGATACCATCGCGCGGAAGAACATGAATCGGAAGCAGACCGGGCGATACGATGCCTACAACCTGACCTACGGCAACCGCCCCGAACTGTTCGGCGCAGGATCACCGACTTACAGCGGCGGCACAACGGGCAGTATTGGCACGGGCGGCGGTGCTGCTGGCTCCGGCGGCTTCAAGTACGACATTCCCTCGGAAGCCCTTTCGGATGAAAAGTTTGCAAGGATGATTGAGGAAGCCGAAAAGTATCTTGGTATGCCGTATGTGTGGGGCGGAAGTTCCCCAAGCACCAGTTTTGACTGCTCCGGCTTTGTTTGCTGGGTCATCAATAACTGCGGCAATGGGTGGAGCGTTGGGCGCACAACGGCCAACGGTCTGCGAGGAAAATGCAGCTATGTCTCTCCTGCGGATGCGCAGCCTGGTGACTTGATTTTCTTTGAGAAAACCTATAACACCGTTGGCGCGTCGCACGTTGGAATCTATGTCGGCAATGGCATGATGATCCACTGCGGCGACCCCATTTCCTATACCAGCATCAATTCGACCTACTGGCAAAGCCACTTTTTAGGCTTTGGCCGCATCAACTGAAAGGAGGGCCGATGGGCAAAAAATTACAGAAATATCTGGATGAAGCCGAAAAGACGGAACAGCAGATCGCGGAACTGGAGGAACGGCTGAGAACCATCCGGGCAGCACAGAAAAAGGAAGAGGACAGCGAGATCATCCGTGCCATCCGCAGCACCAAGATGGGCGGGCGTGAACTGCTGGCTCTGCTGGACAACATTCAGGCGGGCAACGTGACGTTCCTGACCGCTGTAAACAAGGCTTCGGAGGAAGCAGAAACGGAGGAAACGATTGAAAAAGATGCTTAAACGGCTGGGAGTTGTTATCCCCAGCACAATTCTGACCCTGCTGATGGCAGTGGGCTTTTCGACACCGGCCTTTGCTTATGTGGATACCACAGCGGTGGCAGAGGAACCTGTGCAGGTGGTCGAGGAAGCCGAGCCAACGGAGGAAGAAAAGATCCCGTTCACCATCGCAGGCAACGGCGAGGTGGAGGACAACATCGTAGATGACCCCAGCAAGGAGTTCTTCACAGTCAAGACCAAGGGCGGCAACACGTTCTTTCTGGTGATTGACCGGGCGCGGAACAGTGAGAACGTCTATATGCTCTCGATGATCGACGAGTACGATTTGCAGGAGTTTCTGGACGATGAAGAGCGGAACGGCAAGCAGGAAGAAGAAACGCCTGCGGTAGTTCTGCCCGAAACCAAACCCGAACCTACCCCGGATGTGGAAATCGAAGAACCGAAAGAGGAATCGAGCGGCGGCATGAATAAGATTCTGCTGCTGGTATTCGTAGCTGCACTGGGCGGTGCAGGTGCTTTCTTCTACTTCTACATTTATAAGCCGAAGCCGAAAGAAGAAACGCCGCAGAGTGAAAATCTGGAAACCGACCAGAGCCTTGCGACCGTGAACGAAGATAACCAGTCAGCCAACGAAAACGATACATAAGAAACCGTAACATAAAGATGCAGGGGTAGTCGAAAGGCTATCCCTGTTTTTTGCAAGGAGGGCAAAATTTGAAATATCTGGTGATTGCAGAAAAACCGAGTGTATCGAAATCCATTGCAAAAGTGATCGGTGCATACCGGCAGGAGGACGGGTATCTGGAGGGTGGGGATTGCGTGGTCAGCTGGTGTCTGGGGCATCTGGCAGAGTATGCAGCCCCGGAACACTATGATGAACGCTATGAAAACTGGCGTTTTGAGGATTTGCCGATTTTCCCTATCGAGTGGAAACTGCTGGTACACAATACAAAGAAGCCGCAGTTCAATGTCCTGCGCAAACTGCTCCGCAGCAAGAAATTTGATTATGTGGTGAATGCCTGCGATGCAGGGCGCGAGGGTGAAGCGATTTTCCGCCGTGTGTATGCTCTTGCCGGAAGCAAACTCCCCATCAAGCGGCTGTGGATCAGCAGCATGGAGGATGCCGCTATCCAGCAGGGCTTTGAGAACCTGAGAGATGGCGCGGCCTACGATAACCTGTTTGCAGCGTCCGAGTGCAGAGCAAAAGCGGACTGGCTGATCGGCATGAACGGAACCCGTGCTTTTACGAAAAAGTACGGCAGAAAACAGACCATTGGCCGTGTGCAGACCCCGACGCTGGCGATGCTGGCCGAACGGCAGACCAAAATCCAGAACTTTGTAAAGGAACCCTATTATAAAGTGGAACTGTCCGGTGCGGGGGTTGTGGCGGTATCGGAACAGATGGCGCAGGAGCAGGATGCAGATACCATGCAGGCCGCTTGTGATGGACAGTGTGCTGTGGTTGGCAGCATCGAGCGCAAGAGGGTAGAAAAGAAGCCCCCGAAGCTGTATGACCTGACAACCTTACAGCGAGAAGCAAACCGCTATTACGGCCTGACCGCCAGCCAGACCTTGCAGGCGGCGCAAGAATTGTACGAAGAAAAGCTGGTGACATACCCCAGAACAGACAGCCAGTTTGTGACCGAGGATATGCGCAAGACGGTGGAATCTCTGGTGCTGGCCTTAGATGGCGCGGCGGCAGACGTAAGCTGCGTTATCAACAACAGCAAGGTCACAGACCATCATGCGATCCTGCCGACGATGCAGGGCGCAAAGTGTAATAAGGCAAAGCTGTCCGAAACCAAACAGAAGATTCTTTCGCTCATTATCTGGAAACTGGTGCAGGCTGTGCAGCCGCCGTTTATCTATGAGGATGTGCTTGTGACGGTATGCTGTCAGGGACAGATTTTTACAGCAAAGTATAAGAACGTTCTGCAGCCCGGTTATACTGCAAAACCTGTTCCGTTTGCAGAGCCGGAAAAGGACAAAGATGTACCGCTTCCGAAAAAGATGGAGCAGGGAATGGTTCTTCCTATGGTACGGGCAGAGAAAAAGCAGGGCTTTACTTCACCGCCGAAAGTCTACACCGAAGATACCCTGCTGTCGGCCATGGAAACCGCAGACAACAAGGAATTTGAAAAGGACACGGAGAAGAAAGGTCTGGGAACCCCTGCAACGCGCGCTGCGATTTTGGAAAAGCTGGTATCCTCCGGCTATGTGCAGCGTAAAGGCAAGCAGATGATTCCCACGGAGGACGGTGTGGCCGCGATTCACAATATCCCGGACTACCTGAAATCTGCCAGTATGACAGCCGAATGGGAAAATGACCTGCTGCGGATGGAGCGCGGTGAGATCAAGTCCCATGATTTTATGCAGGGCATCCACGGATTGCTCGATAAGATGCTGGCCGACTTGCGGCAGATTCCTACCGTCGCGGCGGCTCCCTATTATAATAAGGTAAGCGTAGGAAGCTGCCCGGTCTGCGGAAACCCTATACATGAGAGCAAACTCAGCTTTTGTTGTGCAGACCGCAGCTGCAAATTTGCCCTCTGGAAAGAAAGCAGATACTTGTCCAATATGAGAAAGACGCTGGACAAGAAGATGGCGGTAGACCTTTTGAAGAAAGGCCGCACCCATGTAAAAGACTTTTATTCTGCGAAAAAAGATAAGACATTCGCCGCTGACCTTGTGATGCGCGTTGAAGAGGGCCGCGCACAGTACAGTCTGGAATTTCCAAAAACACCGATGAAAACGAAAACGTAAAGGAGGTTTGACCCTTGCCACAGATTAACGATATTCGAGAATTGGCGCAGCAGAACGCCCGGTATGTCAGTAACTCGCCACAGGACTGGATGAGTTATCTGGATGTGGCGGCGCGGCTGTACCGCTATTCGTTCACCGATGCACTCCTGATCCACGCGCAGCGACCCGATGCAACCGCCTGCGCAGAACTGGAACTCTGGAATCAGAAAATGAGCCGATGGGTCAACCGTGGCGCAAAAGGCATCGCGCTTCTGGATGATACCGGACCGCGTACCAAGCTGCGGTATGTGTTCGATATTGCTGACACCCATCTGGTGCATGGCGGCAGAACACCGCTCTTATGGAATCTGGACAGCCACGAGCATGAGCAGACGATTTTAGACCATCTGGCAGACATCTACGGCCTGTCGCAGACAGACAGCATGAATACTGCCCTGATGGAAGTGGCGCAGCAGCTGACCGCTGACAATCTGGATGAAGCGATGGACGGTCTGGCCTATGAGGTGGCAGGCACTTTTCTGGAAGAACTGGACGAAGATAACATTCGCGTCCGCTTCCGGGAACTGATGACCAACAGTATTTTCTATACGCTTTCCCGCCGCTGCGGGCAGGAGCCTATGGATGTGCTGGACGATGATGACTTTATCCGTATCGTGGATTTCAACAAGCTGCCGGTACTGTCGTTCCTTGGCAACGCGGTTTCCGAACAGTGCGAAGCGGTTCTTTTTGACATTGGCCGTGAGATGCGGAAAATTTACAAAAAAGAAATCACGCAGCAGCTTGAAAAATCCGTTGACAGCTTGTATAATACCAATACAGACTTTATCACATTAAAGCGCGAAATCAAAGAAAACACGACCAAAGGAGGACAAGAAAATGGAGTTGACGTATTACCGCAAGGGAGATTATCTGTTCCCGAATCTGGCCGTGAAGGACGAGCCGCAGACCATCGGGAAGTACGGAATGCTGCGCAGGACGTACCTGAAAGAGAACCGCAAGAACTGGTATCACAGTATGCTGATGAGCGGCAGGCTGAACCAGCATCTGGCGCAGATCGAGGAAGCAGCGGAGAGCCGGGTGGAATCCCTGTTGGACGGCCTGAACGAGAAGTTTCCGGCACCGAGCAAGGAGAAGGACCCGCTGGCCTGGGCAGCACATCAGAACAGCCTGACGGCGATGGCAGAAGAGATCGTCTTGAAGGAATTGGTATACAATTAACCGAACCGACAACAGAACAGGATTTGAGCGAAGCAGAGGAAGAAATTGCCTCTGCTTTTTCTTTTCCTGATTTGCCGACCGTGGAACAGCAGATCCGCGCCATTGAAGCACCGATCCAGGCGCGGTATGCGGATGAAATTGCACTTGATTCCGAAGTGGTCGATGAAATCCTGCGCACGGGCAGCAACCGCAGCAAAGGCCAGCTGCGCCTGATCTACAATTTTATGGTCGAGAAAACCCCGGAAGAATACACGGAGTTCGTGAAAAACGAATATGGTACGGGCGGCAAAGGCTTTGAAATTGGCGGTGCAAAGTATGCGGTCTGGTTCGATGATTTAGGGCTGCGTATTGCAGCAGGCAGCACGGCAAGGGGCGGTACGATTGCCAATGCGTTTTTATCCTGGGAGGATGTGAGCAATCGTATCCATGAACTGCTCCGGCAGGGCGAGTATGCGCCGCAGGCGGTTCTGGATGCTGCACGGCAGAACGCTTTACAGGAACACGCGCAGACGTTGGCTTATATGGAACGTGATTTGGCCGATGGTGTTGCCGAAGCAGTGTTTCAGGATACAGAAATCTTCAGGGGTGGTTTCCCGGAACTGACAGACAGGCTGGCAGGCTTGCTTGATGATACGAATTTTCTGACTGACCTAAACGACAGATTATCTGCGCTGGGGGAAGCCTACGCCGAAGATAAAGACCTGATGCGGATGCACTTTTATAAGCCGGATAAGGTGGCGGCGCTGTTCCACCAGTTTGCAAAACCTTATCAGAACTACTCGGCGCGGGATGGCTTTCACTGGAATGAGTATAAGAAGTTCATCACGGAAGATGAAATCAATGCTTACTTCACACGGGGCAGCAATTATTCGGACAGTCGGCTGGCAATCTATTCGTTCTTCCTGAATCATGAGGACAAAAAAGAACGGGCTGACTTCCTGAAAGAGCATTACGGGATCGGCGGCAGCAGCCATGCACTCTGCGGGTCAGACGATTCTCACGAAGATCACGATGGCAGGGGTATTGCTTTGGAGCGTGGCTCATACGGAAACCCGTATGCCAGCGTTCATCTGAACTGGAATCAGGCCGCAGGCCGAATCGACCAGCTTATCCGTGACAGTGAGTATTTGAAGCCGGCAGACTACTCCCGGATGCGCGCTTATGAGCGCGAGCGGATGGCAATGCAGGTGATGGGATTCTATCACCATCTGCCGAACGACGTGGAGCGGCCTTATCCGCAAGACCTTTACCATGAAGAAGGACGAAAGGCTCTCGTTGAAAAGCTGGAAGCCCCTGAACAGGCGGTGGAACTGCTGGAGCAGATGGACAATGCGCTTCTGTCTGTGCCGCTGGATTCCGAAGAATATGAGCGCAAGGCAGAATTTCTCTCTATCCTGCACCAGTATGTTGAGGGAACGTACACGATTTTCCCGGAAAAGAAGCAGGCTGTTGAGATTGCGGTTCCTGAGCAGAGGCAGATTTCCATGTTTGACTTCATGGAGCAGGAGCCGCAATCGAAAGAGCAGTCAACCGCCGCAGCGGTTGAGGAACCCCAAAAGGCAAAAGTCGTTGCGCGGTATCAGTCAACGGTGATGATGCAGGAGGGATATATCGAGGATATTGCAATTCTGCAATATTCCGATGGCAAGTTCTATAACCATTACAACTATGACGAAGAAACGGGAACAGGTACAGCAGAAACAGGGCCGTTTAACAGTCTGAATGATGCAAAGTCTGTCATTCGTCAAACGAGAGAAGATGCAAAAGCAGTAGAATCGTTTGAAAATCAGCCTAAGGAAACGTACAGCAGAGAAAACGGCAGTTTTCTGTATCTGGAAAACGACCATCTGTACCGCGTTGAGCGTTCTAATGCCTACGACGTTTATCTGAAAGATATGGAAAATTCGGCGGTGGCTGGCCGGGTCATTCCGTTACCGTCATATAGCGAAACGCTGGCGAAGAATCCGCTGAACGATTTCCTGAAACTGGATGCAGACCGTACCCAGAAAGACAGCCGCAGCATCTATAAAGAATGTCTGTACACGCTGTTGGAAAAGGTAGAGCGCAGCGAAATCTATCCGCTGCTGCGCGACCACGATACCACCGAGGAAGAAGCAGAAGATCTGATCCGTGAGAAAATCGAGGATTTGTTTGCTTCCGGCGAGGTGGAAAATGCTGCTTACTCCGAGGCTATCGACACATGGGCGCACTTTGGAGAGTGGATTCAGGAAGATATTTTCCAGCGCACCTATCAGGACGTTATTACGGACAGACGGGATGCCGTTGCACTGTATCAGGATAGCAAGGACGCACCGCAGTGGGTGCGCGGCATGATGGTTCCGTATGCAGCGGAAGAAAAGGCTGTTGAGCCGACCTTGCAGCCCATGCCGCTGGATGCCGCCAACGAGTATAACGCTCTGAAAGAGCGTTACCCGGATGCACTGGTCGGCTATGAGCAGTACGGTAACTTTGAGTTCTACGGCGAGGATGCAAAGCGCGTTTCAGAACTTCTTGGCAGCAAGCTGTTGGAAAAGGAAACCGCACTCGGCAAGGTTGAGGTATCTGGTTTTCCGCGTGAACAGTGGGCTTCACAGGCAATGAAGCTCTGGAAGCAGGGGGAGAGCGTCTATCTGTCCGGCCAGCAGGAAGATGGAACCCATGCGCAGACAAAGTATTTCCGCAGAGAGGAATATCTGCCAGTCAATACCATTATTGAACTGGACGATAGAGAGTTCCGTGTGGATTCGGTCAACTTTGAACAGGGAACGGTCAGTTTGCAGGACATGACCCTTGCGAAAGAAGCCCGGTATCCGATCTTCCGAACGGAACCACTGGAGTACATTCGGCATGTGTATGAACAGGCAGATGTACCGATGGAAGAAGCGGTGGAAATCACAGTCTTTACGGCTCTGCACAATGCTGGTGTGGCCTACGAGGATTTTTCCCCGGAGCAGATGGATGTGATCTATTCGGTGGCAGAATCGGGCGGCGAGTTGGAAGATTTGCTGAATCCTGAGTTTCCGCCGGAACAGATGCAGCTGATTGCGGATGTGCAGAACCGAACGGATGCCATTAGCCGCGCAGCGGCAGAGGAAGCCATGGAACCGCTGATCCAGCAGCCTATGACCCCGGCAGAGGTCAACCATGCAAGGCGGCAGCACAATCTTCCGCTGGACAGTGGAGCAGAAACAGAACTGCCTGCACAGCCCAAAAAGGAGCCTATGAACTTCCGTATTACGGACGATGATCTCGGTGCAGGAGGGCCGAAAACAAAGTATAAAGCCAATGTGGAGGCGATTCGAGTGCTGCAAACGCTGGATGCAGAGCAACGGCAGGCTACCGCAGAGGAGCAGGAGATTCTTTCTCGGTATGTGGGCTGGGGCGGCATTCCGCAGGCGTTCGATGAAAACAATGCGGACTGGTCAAAGGAATATGCCGAACTGCAGTCCCTGCTCACGGCGGATGAGTATAAGGAAGCCCGTGCCAGTACCCTGAATGCGTTTTACACTTCTCCTACGGTCATCAAGGCAATGTATGAAGCCCTGGGCAATATGGGATTGTCCAAAGGCAATGTGCTGGAACCGTCCTGTGGTGTCGGCAATTTCATGGGTCTGGTGCCGGACAGCATGGAGAAGATTCGGATGTATGGTGTGGAGCTGGACAGCATTTCGGGCCGCATTGCACAGCAGTTGTACCAGAAAAACAAAATTGCGGTGCAGGGCTTTGAAACGATGCAGTTCCCAGACAGCTTCTTTGACTGTGTTGTGGGCAACGTACCGTTCGGCAATTATAAAGTACCGGATAAGCGGTATGACCGCCACAATTTCCTCATCCACGATTATTTTATCGCCAAGAGCATTGACCTTGTGCGTCCGGGCGGTGTGATAGCGGTGGTAACGTCCAGTGGTACGATGGACAAGAAAGATTCCTCTGTCCGTGAGTACCTTGCCAACCGTGCCGATTTGGTAGGTGCGGTTCGTCTGCCGAATAATGCGTTCCAGCGCAATGCCAACACGGGCGTGGTTGCTGACATTCTGTTCCTGCAGAAGCGTGACCGTGCAGCGGTGGAGCGGGCAGAGTGGGTAGACCTTGCCGAAACGCCGGAAGGATACTCCATCAACCAGTATTTTGCGAAGCATCCTGAGATGGTGCTGGGGGAGATCACCACCGAAAGCACGCAGTATGGCAAGCAGGAAACTACGGTCAAACCCATCGAGGACGCAGACCTTGCCAAGCAGCTAAAAGAAGCGGTCAGCAACATCCAGACTACTATCACAGAGCCGGAAATCTCCGACGATGAACTGGATGTGCAGGAAGAACCCATTCCGGCAGACCCAAGTGTGAAAAATTTCAGCTTCACGAACGTGGACGGGCAGATTTACTACCGCGAAAACTCCTTTATGAATAAGGTGGAACTGCCTGCCGTAACTGCAGAGCGAGTGCTGGGCATGATTGCTCTGCGGGAAACCACCCGGAAGCTGTTGGATTGTCAGCTGCATGATGGTTCGGATGCGGAAGTACAGCTTTTACAGAATGAACTGAAACAGCAGTACACTGCATTTAAGGCGCAGTACGGTCTGATCAACAGCACGGCCAACAAGCGGGCATTCCGACAGGACAGCAGCTATTGTCTGCTGGCATCACTGGAAATTCTGGATGAGGAGAAGAATCTCAAACGACTTGCCGATATTTTTACCAAACGTACCATCCGTAAGCCGGAGCCTGTTACCTCGGTGGATACACCCAGCGAAGCTCTGGCACTTTCCATCGGAGAAAAAGCAAAGGTGGATGTGCCGTTTATGATGCAGCTCTGCGGCAAAACGGAACAGGAAATCACGGATGAACTGGCAGGTGCGATTTTCCGAAACCCTGTGACACAGCAGTGGGAAACCTCGGATGAATACCTGTCCGGCAATGTTCGTGAAAAACTGGCCACAGCAGAAACCTTTGCGGCAAACCATGCTGAATATCAAATCAATGTGGATTACCTGAAACGGGTACAGCCCAAGGATTTGGATGCTTCAGAAATTGAAGTACAGCTGGGTGCGAACTGGGTGAAGCCGGAGTACATCACGCAGTTTATGAAAGAAGTGTTCAAAACACCGAACTACTATGCCGGGATTGACATTAAGGCAACCTATTCCGAAATTTCTGGTGCATGGAACATTTCGGGCAAGTCGCTGGATCGCGGCAATCCGCTTGTCACCAACACTTACGGAACCCTGCGCGTCAACGGTTATAAGCTGCTGGAAGATGCACTGAATCTCCGGGATACCAAAATCTACGATACGATTCACGATGCGGGTGGCGACCACCGTGTGCTGAATAAGCAGGAAACCATGCTTGCACAGCAGGCACAGGAATCCATTCGGGAAGCGTTTAAGCAGTGGATTTTCAAGGATTTAGACCGCCGCGAGGATTTGTGTGCGACCTATAATCGGATTTTCAATGCGATTCGTCCCCGTGAGTACGATGGCAGTCATATTCGTTTTGAGGGCATGACCCCGGAAATCTCTCTGATGCCGCACCAGAAAAATGCGGTAGCGCACATTCTGTACGGCAACAATACGCTGCTGGCGCATTGCGTGGGCGCAGGCAAGACCTTCCAGATGATTGCTGCCGGCATGGAGAGCCGCAGGCTTGGCCTATCGCAGAAAAATCTCTATGTGGTGCCGAACCACCTCACAGAGCAGTGGGGCGCAGATTTCCTGCGGCTCTATCCCAATGCCAATGTACTGGTGGCAACGAAAAAGGATTTTGAACCCAGCAATCGTAAGCAGTTCTGCTCCCGTATCGCAACCGGCGATTACGATGCCATCGTGATCGGTCATTCGCAGTTTGAGCGAGTGCCGCTTTCCCCGGAACGGCAGAAAGCCATTGTAGAGCGTCAGATCGACGACATTACGCTGGCTCTGGCAGATGCCCGGAGTGAGGACAGCCGCAGTTTTACGGTCAAGCAGATGGAAAAAACAAAGAAAACACTGGAAGCAAAGCTGCAAAAGCTGAACGACCAGACGAGAAAGGATGATGTAGTTACATTTGAGGAACTGGGGGTTGACCGCCTGTTTGTGGACGAGTCACATTTCTATAAAAATATGTTCCTCTACACAAAAATGCGGAACATCGCAGGTATCGCCCAGACCGATGCACAGAAATCCAGCGATATGTTTGCAAAGTGTCAGTATCTGGACGAACTGACAGGCGGCAAGGGCGTGACCTTTGCAACTGGAACCCCGGTCAGCAATTCGATGGTGGAATTGTACACCATTATGCGGTATCTCCAGTATGACACCCTGCAGAAGATGGGGCTAAGCCATTTCGATGATTGGGCGGCGTCCTTTGGTGAAACCGTTACGGCAATCGAGCTTTCCCCGGAAGGAACCGGCTACCGTGCGAAAACACGTTTTGCCCGGTTCTTCAATCTGCCGGAACTGATTTCTCTATTCAAAGAGTCCGCAGATGTGCAGACAGCAGATATGCTGAACCTGCCTGTGCCGGAAGCAGAGTACATCAACGAAGTGCTGAAGCCCAGCGAAACGCAGGAGGAAATGGTAAGTTCCTTTGCAGATCGCGCCGAAGCCGTGCGCAATGGCAACGTAAATCCCAGATTCGATAATATGCTCAAGATCACCAACGATGGCAGAAAATTGGCACTCGACCAGCGGCTTATAAATGATATGCTGCCGGACGAGCCGGAGAGCAAGGTGAATCGCTGTGTGGACAATGCGTTCAAGGTCTGGGAAGAATCTGCCTTGGATAGGGGAACACAGTTGATTTTCTGCGATTTATCGACACCAAAAGCCGATGGTACATTCAATGTTTATGATGATGTGCGGGAAAAATTGGTGGCGAGAGGTGTTCCCCGTGAAGAAGTGGCGTTCATTCACGAGTATAACACGGAAACCAAAAAGGCAGAGCTTTTTGCAAAGGTGCGCGCCGGACAGGTGCGTATCCTGATGGGGTCTACGCCGAAGCTTGGCGCGGGAACCAATATTCAGGATCGGTTGATTGCCCTGCATCATCTGGACTGCCCATGGAAGCCGTCTGACCTGGAACAGCAGGAGGGGCGTATTCTTCGGCAGGGAAACCGGAATAAGCAGGTGAAAATCTATCGTTACGTCACTGAAAATACGTTTGATTCGTATATGTGGCAGATTCTGGAAAATAAGCAGAAGTTCATCTCGCAGATCATGACTTCCAAATCGCCTGTCCGTGCCTGCGACGATGTGGACGATACCGCGCTGTCTTATGCCGAAATCAAGGCACTGGCAACGGGTAATCCCTACATCAAGGAAAAGATGGACTTGGATATTCAGGTCAGCAAGCTGAAGCTGTTGAAAGCCAATCACACCAGTCAGATTTATAGCTTGGAATCGGATATTGCGCGCCGCTATCCGCGAGAAATCGCTGTGGCACAGGGTCAGATCGAAGCATTGAAAACCGATATGGAAGCGGCAAAACCGCTTCTGGCGCAGGACAAAGACCACTTCTCTATGGAGATCAGCGGCAAGGTGTACACCGAACGCAAGGAAGCGGGTGCAGCCATCATTGAGGCTTGCAAGGCTTTGAAAGCGGCTGGCACCGAGGGAAGGATTGGCAGCTACGGTGCGTTTGAACTGCATTCCCGGTTTGACAACTTCGATAAGACGTTCCGCTTATCCATCAAGGGCGCATGGAACTACTCTATGGAAGTCGGCAAGGACCCGCAAGGCAACATTCTGCGTGTTACCAATGCACTGGCAGGCATCGAAAGAGCATTGCCACAGGTGGAACGCAGACTGGAAACCTTGGAACAGCAGTTGGCGCAGGCAAGGGAAGAAGCCAAACGTCCTTTTGCACAGGAAGCGGAATTGGCTGAAAAATCTGCGCGCCTTGCGGAGCTGAACTCTCTGCTCAACATGGATGAAAAGGGCAGTGAGGATGCACTGGGCGTGGACGAGGATGCAGCCGAAACCGAGGTTGCAGATAAGCCGCGCCAGCCTGTGAACTATGCAGGCCGCGTTGCAGAGCGCACTGCGGACAATGTGCATAAACCCTCTGTGCTGGCGCAGCTTCATGCAAAACAGGCAGAGCGCAGCGCAGAACCGCAGAATCTCCCGAAGCGGAAAAGTTACGATATGGAACTGTAAATAGGATAACCCCGTTAGATCTCTGCAAGAAATCTGGCGGGGGTATTTTTGAGGAAGGAGGGCATTTGCTGACATTAACACCGATCAATCTGAAAACGGCAAACGCATTTGTACAGCAGTATCACCGCCACCATAAGCCGACACGAGGGCATAAATTCTCCATCGGCGTATCGGAAAGTGGTGCGCTGGTGGGCGTTGCTATCTGCGGCAGACCTGTGGCGCGGCGGTTGGATGATGGCTATACGCTAGAAGTCAATCGCCTGTGTACGGATGGAACTCCAAACGCCTGCAGCATCCTGTATGCGGCGGCGTACCGTGCAGCACGGGCAATGGGTTACAACAGAGTTGTTACCTACATTCTGGATACGGAAAATGGAGCATCCCTGAAAGCTGCCGGGTACACCTGTGAGGGCAGAGCCGGAGGATTGGAATGGAACGGCGCGAAGGCACCGAAACAGGCTGACCAATATCCGCGCCAGATGAAAACACGATGGGTCAAGAAAAAGAAGGAGGATGTGCATGGCAGTTGACCGCAAACAGCAGATGAAAGAAATCACGGAACGGTTGGAGCAGGGCGTAAAGGATATTTTCATTTCGGAAATGTACACGACATACCTACGCACGATGGCAAAATTCCACAATTACAGCTTCAACAATACGCTGTTGATCGCTATGCAGCGGCCTGATGCCACACTGGTGGCAGGGTTTAACGCATGGAAAAACAAGTTTAACCGCTACGTCAAAAAAGGCGAAAAAGGCATCCAGATCATTGCTCCGGCTCCCATCAAGGAAGTGGAAGAACGTGAGAAAATCGACAAGGATACGGGTCTGGCTGTGCTAAACGAAAACGGTGAACCAGAAATGGAACGTGTGGAGTATGTGGTTCCGCGTTTCCGCGTGACGACAGTCTTCGATGTTTCACAGACCGATGGGGAACCGATTCCGTCGCTGGAAGTGAACGAACTGACGGCCAGCGTCAAAGACTATGCGCTACTTACGGCGGCAATCGAGCAGGTATCGCCTGTGCCGATGCGGTTTGATGAAATCGAAGGGGATGCCAAAGGCTATTACAGTGATGCAGACAAAGAAATCTGCATTCAGGTCGGCATGGGCGAGAGCCAGACCATAAAGACGATGATCCACGAGGTTGCTCATGCGATGCTGCATAACAGCGATTTCATGAAGAAGAACGGCGAGGAAAAAGACCGACTTACGAAAGAAACCGAAGCGGAAAGCATTGCATTTACGGTCTGCTCGGCTCTGGGCATTGATACGTCCGATTACTCTTTCCCGTATGTGGCAAGCTGGGCCAGCGGCAAGGAGATGAAGGAACTGAAAGATTCGATGGATACGATTCGATTGACCGCAGCCGACTTTCTGGAAAAGCTGGAAGCGGCAGTCGCGGAAAGGAGCGCAGAGCGCATGACCGCGATGCAGTATGCGGAAAAGTTGATTGCCGACAAGGAGCAGGGAAAAACGATTTTCGATGATGAGCAGCGAAACCTCGTCGTGAATTTTGCTTTCAAGCTGGATGACCGGGCTGCAACGGAAGAACTGGTGAATGGTCTGACGGCTGCACTGGCCGAGGATGACAAAGAAGAAGCCAACCGCCTGATGTACGATGCGCAGGAGAAAATCGAAAATCTCCCGGATGGGATGATTGGTCTTTCGGAAATGCACGACTACGGCTACCGGAAAGATGATGTGCTGCCGCTGACGAAAGAGGGCGCACGGGAGTGGCATCGGCTGGGTGAGAGGATTTATCCGCTGTTCCGTGATGGCACGGCAGGTGATTATGTAAGCCAAGAGGAAATCGAGCAGCACGATGGCATTTTCGGCATTAAGGCAGACGCATGGGATGCGATTCTGCTGGAACAACGGGAAGATTATGCAGAGGACGAGTATGCGCGCCCGGATTTTCCGCTGACAGTGATAAACCGTGAACAGGCTCTGCGGCTGTACGATGAGGGTAAGCAGATTTATCTTGTCCGCATCAGCCCGTGGCCGATTCTTGTCACGGCACGAGAGGAAATCGAGCGCGGAAGTGATACCTTCCAGATTGCAATAGCAGATTTGGAGCAGGAGCGGAACATGACAGAACAGGAAAATGTGCTGCTGTATGGCAACGAAAAGCAGTTCGGTATTTATCAGATCACAGAGCGTGACCCGGAACATAACTATCGTTTCATGGGGCTGGACTATGTGCAGAAAAAAGGCATGACGGTTGCCCGCGCAGACTACGACCTGATTTATACCGCGCCGCTTACGGAAAAGGACACGCTGGATGGCATTTATGAACGGTTCAATATCCAGCGTCCGGCAGACTTTACGGGACATTCGCTGTCGGTCAGTGATGTGGTGGTACTCAATGATGGCAGTACGGTCAAAGCCTACTATGTGGACAGTATCGGCTTTGCCGAGTTGCCGGATTTTTTCAAGGAAAGGAATATGGATTTGCAGAAAGAGAACCTTTTGAACGAAAAATTGCAGGAAATCGAAATCTTTGATAAGCCTGGTCTTTTCAGCAATGGCCGACTGCGGGATGAAGATGTGTCGGAGGGTTTATATCGCTATGATCTGCGCGGCTCAGACTATGACCCCGGCCAGCCTATTACGGTGGAGAAAACTGTGGTGGTGAACCATGCGGCATCTGTTCTGATGGCCGAAGAACTTGACCTTGGCGCAGAGGGGCGGCTGGAACTTGGCGAGGATGGGCTGAATTTTACAGGTGCAGAACTGACCGTGCGGGAGTTCATGGAGGAACAGCAGCAGAAAAACAATGCGCTGATCCATGGCGATTCCGACCACATCACAGTCGAGGGGCATATCGGTACATGGTACGCTATTGATGGAACGGAAATCGGTGGCGAAAAGTTCTTCCTGCTGGAACATGAGGAACACGGCGATATGGCGGCCTGTGTTGCAGTCAATGAGCAGGGCAAGCTGGTGGCAGAGGATTTGTGGAACGGCTTCGATGAAGATTTTCAGGAGGCTGTGCAGAAATATTTCTCTGAAAAATGGAATATGCCGAAAAAAGAAGATGTGGTATCGGAAATCATTGAAAAGGCTGTGCCTGTGCCGGACAACAGCGCACAGGACTATTCGGATGTGCCTGTTTACTACGAGCCGTTCAGCTATGCCAAAGAAAATGACGAGGTGGATTTATACCGCACATCCTATCGGCTGAACAGTGAGTGCAAGCAGGCAATCCATGAAGCGATTGCAGACAACTATGACGGAATGTACCTTGGCGATGGTGTAGTCGATCAGGTGGTGCGGCAGTACGGCATGGAGCGTGTGGGCTATATTCTGGCGAATACTCTGCACCATAAAAGCTATGATGGCCGCTTTTCTCGCGGCAATAAGGAATGGGCAGAGCAGGTCAGCACACCGGAGCATAATGCAGACCGCATGACCTTCCGCACGGATTGGGTGGTTGACAGCCACCCGGCTATTCTGGATGGCTTTGTAACAATGTTCAGAAAAGAACTGGAAGCGCAGAAAGAACAGGGACAGCCTTTTGTAAAGCAGTTCTATGTGGTCGAAAATTTGCAGGCCGCGCCTTTGAGGATTGAGCGGTTTGGAAATCTCGACGATGCAATGTCGCAGTATCAAGCACTTCCAAACCATTACATGAAAGCCTTGGGGGTGGAGAAGAATCCTGATCCGCTGCCGGGTTCACTGGATATTTTACAGTGCAAAAACGGCATTGACACCATCGTAGAGGACTATAAAACGGTTCCGGGCTGGAATAACCCGTATGTCCAGAACCACGTTGTCCAGCCGTTACAGGGGGCGTTAGCCGTGCAGGATGTGGAACTGGCCTACGAATTGCCGGATGCCTATTTCCATATCCAGACCTGTGAGGACGGTTTCGACTATACCTTATATAATAAGGACTTCACGGAGCGGGATGGCGGCATCCTTGAAACGGACGGAGATAAGCCTGTGCGGGAGGCTATGACGGAGCTGCTGGCAGAGTTCGGCTGCGATGCAGCACAGGGCAGGATCATGGACGCGGCAGAACTGCGGGAACAGGCTGATACGGTAGCTGAACAACAGGCAGAAGTTTTGAAAGAAAAACTCGCCGCAGAAAGACCTGCGCCGGAAGAAACGCTCAGCTTTTATGTCGCGGAGTGCTTGGAGTTCACGTTTGCGGGAGAGTTCCACGACCATCTGACAATGGAAGAAGCCTTGGAAGCCTACGACAAGATTCCGTCCGAACGGATGAATGCTGACAAGTGTATTGGATTCTGCATCGAGGAAGATGGTGGCTTTGTTGGAATGTATGAGTTGGTCGTGAACGATAAAGTGCAGCGCGAGAACATCAACTCCATCAACTATTTCAGGGATGATAAGCTGGTGCAGCAGGCGATCTCTGATATGGAAAAGCTGATGGCGGCACGACAGCAGAGCAAGGAGCAGGAACGCGGCAGTACGAAAAAGTCTGTTCTGGATGCCCTGCGCAGTCTGAAAGCCAAGAAACAGGAGCAGCCTGCACAGGAACAGGATAAGCCGAAGAAAGCGAAAAAGAAAGGAATGGAGTTATGAGCAATGTACGCTTTGATGAATTGGAATTGATGCTGATGGCGATGTTTGAGCAGCCGACGCTCAGGGATACGATTCAGGTGTTGACGGAGGTTCAGCCTCTTGTGGCAGAGGATGCAGAGATGTCTGCGCTTGTCCAGCAGACCATCCCGAAGATGCAGCAGTTGAATGAGCAGCAGTTCAAGGGGCTGGAGTTGGAGTGGCATAGGCCGGAGGAGCCGGAAAAGGAGAAAACGTAAAATGATAAACCAGTATAGAGTTTTCCAAATCAAAGAGGTTCATCATCAGCATTGGGCAAAATCCTATGTACAGCAGGTAGAGGACGGGTTCCTGATCCATCATCAGAATTACCAGAGTGCGTACAAAGGAAAGCCTGCACCCAGCGATACGCCAATGACAGCTCGGAAGCGGTTGGAAGAAAAGCGGCCAAATACATTTATTGGACGCGCCTTTGGTGTTGGCGATGTGATCGTATGGGATGAAGAAAAGGGCCGGAAGTTTTTCTATGTCGATAAAGAAGAACTGGTGGAGTTTGGTGGTTTTATGGATGCTGACGCAGCCGGAAACACTGTCGTCTACATGGTTCCCAATTATCAGATTGATGGAAAGACTGGAACATGGCTTCCGTATGACAGCGAAGTTGTAGAAGACGTTTGCTTTTTTATGATGCGTAACGAGCAGCGCAAAGATGCCGTTTCTCCAATCGTGGTAGATAGCAAAGGTATATTTGTGACGGATGCGCCGAACGGCTTTGAAAATGTTCGCTCTATCCTTACAGAGTACGTTCACCGCGATAAAAAGAAACAGCCGAATATGACCGAGCATGAAAAATGCTTGACGAACGGAACGTATGAACGTGCGCGAGAATCCGGCACAGAGCAGAATTACGACATGATAGATGGCTGCGTGAACAATGTACCGAAGAAGCCACGGCGCATTGGTGGCAGATGGTCGGTGCTGGATCGGTTGCATATCAAGCAGGCAGAGCGGAAACAGAAAGAGCAGCCCCAACAGCAACAGCAGGAGCGAAGTCGTAAAAATTAAAAATCCGTTATGATACAGAGTGGTGGCTCCCCTAAAAAGGAGTCACCACTCTTTTTATTGAAAGGTCTTGCTATTTGTAAAATGGTTGTACATAATAGAAGAAAATAAGGAAATGGGGGAAACCAAGGTGCAAGGCTGCGAAGAAAAAGAAAGCGTTCTTCTGCTATGGGAACGGGCATTGACTCTGTTTTACGAGAATGATACAGAATTGTTTGTTGCAGGGGCGCAGGAACGAACGATTGCAGGAAAAATCGCAATGTATATGGACAGGGTATACCCAAAGTTCTTTCAAATGTCTGGACTGGTGATTGATATTGAATATAACCGTTCAGGAGAAAATAGAAAGCCGAATAACTTATCAATAAAGGAGAAAAGTTGGACTGCACCAGATATTGTCTTACATAAAAGGCTGACCGATGATTATAATATTTTCTGCTGCGAAATGAAAAAGAATTCGGATTCTGGAAAATACGATGCAAGAAAAGTAAGAAGTCTTATACACCACAGACATTATAAGTATGGGATTGATTTGTACAAGATAAATGAGGATGGTGTGAAATTTACGTTGTACTACCTGCGTGAAAATCATAAGCGGTATGAGAAAGAGGAATATATTTTCAATCTCAATAGTAACCGAATTGTGCAGGTAAAGGCGGAGAGTATCAAAGAATAAAACAGAAGGCCAGCCATAGGACTTTGGAAAAGTCTTATGGCTGGCTTTTTCATGCCATCGCTTAGAGTGATGGTTCGTGACTGTGCTTGGGCTGGGTACGGCTGTGCTGCTGCGTGTGTTCCGCTCCGAGAATCATATCAACATTCCTGCAAGCAGTTTGCAGTTCGTGGTAGTAATCTTTGAAATAGATGTAGCTTTCGTATTGTGCGGTTCGAGCAGAAAGCAACTTTTCCTTTTCTGCTCGTAAATTTTTCATCGTGGGAATTGTGCCATTCGTGGAATTGCGTTTCAAGAATTGAACGGCTTCTTCGTATCTGGCAATTTCATCCTGATGTGCAGAACGGTACATCTTCTTGTTGCCCGCCTGCAAAAATTCTTTGTATGTAGCCTTTGTGGAAAGATACTGCCCCAGATAGTGAATCTTCTCATTCAGCAGCTTTAAGTCGGCATCGGTAGATTTGGCGGTGTTGCGGGCATCTGACATTTTGGCAGATAATTCATCGCGCGCTTTTTTCAAATCATCGTAGCTGTCGTAGCCGTGCTGCTGTACATAGACGATGGTATTTGCCATCTGCTGCAAATTGGAAATTTTGACTTTCTGAGTATAGGCGCGACTTTGCTGGGCTTTTACGCAGTCCTGCAAATTCACTACCAGACGAAGATTGGACTTGATATAGAGAACGGCAATGGGGTCAGCAACACTCCATTGCTTTTTTTCTTTTGCAGCGGTAATCGCATTACTTTCAAAAAGCGTCAGAAGATGTTCACGGTCAAAACTGGTTCCCAGAGTTCTGGCAGAGATGTATTTTTCTCTGTCCGGGAGAAGGTAACTAAATCGACCACGGTGGTCTTTTACCAAAATGTTGGATTCGGTTTGGAGTAGGCGGCTGAATTCTTCAAAAGATTTTGCTTTCTTTGCCGCAGCAGTAATGGAATCGCGCAACTTATCTTTCTCCGTTTGAAATTTGGTTTTCATGGGAGTGAAACCCTCTGCAATAAGCTCAGCGTTCAACTTGTCCAGATTGATCTGCCCGCGCTGTTTAGCATAATACTCCTGCTGCGTAATTTTGTTGACAGACGGGGAAAGCAAATCGACCTGATTGAGATTTTCCCTCAAGCAGATATTCATAAGAGATTGCTGTAAATGCTTTAGGTAATCTTTCGTCAGATGGTGTTTGTAGCCCGCCTTACAGTCGATGGGACGTTCCATAAAGGGCTGTTGCGGAACATCCAGCTTTCGCAGACTGTTGATTACGATATGCACATGGATATTGCCGCTGCCGTTGTGACCGTCCATGTGGGTGCAAACCAACGCCTGATGCCCCGGAAAGTTGGCTTTTACATATTCCATGCCGATGGCCTGCGCCTGTTCACCTGTCAGTCCACACTCGTCTTTGTCGGCAGGATCGAAGCTGATGAGGTAGTGGTGCGTCTTGATTTCGTCGTAATTCTGATTCTTGTGGTACTGCGCATTAAGCATTTCGCACTCCACATCAAAAAGTTCCGGTTCACAGTTTATGCCCTCCAGAAGAATATCTCGACGGAGTACCCAGTTCCCGTTTGCATCCAGCAGGGGTCTCTTCAGAACTTCGTCATGCTCATATTTCAAATAGTCGAGTGCAGCACCATAGTCTGCACTTTTACCCGCGACGTGTTTTAAGATTGCCACGATAATCACCTGCCAGTCCTGCAATTCCTTTCCGCATAGCGCGGAGGTCGGTCATGCAACGATTGATTTCTTCCAGCATGGCACGAGATTGGATGCCGCCGCTGTTGAAAAAGGCTGCAATTTGGTTCAGGTTATTTCCGATATGGGAAAGCTGTCTTGCAAAATCTCGCAGTTCTGCAATGTCGGCAACGATGTTGTAATGAACGTGAAGTTTTTCGGTTATGGCCTGTTTCCTTACATAAACGGCAACGGGATAGCCAGCCTGTTCAGCAGAACACGAAACCAGTGCGTACTCCACATCGGTAAAACGAACCATTACATTCTTAGTCCGTTTGATGCTTTCATCCTTTTTGGGGCGAGCCATAGTGTGATCCTCCTGCATTTTATAGTTGCGAAGCAACTCCCGATAAGCCGTAGGCGTTCGGCTGCGAACACATTCATGTGAAGCCAGATAGCCAAAATCCAAGATTTTGTGCGTACCGTGGGGATGGGGAACGGAATCCCCATCAAGATTGCCGGGAATGAAAAATCACGAAAGTGAGTTTTGAGTTACCATAGGCGAATCTTGCTCTAAGACAGAAAAAGACCTGTCTTTTATCGTATGCCGTAGACCTATCAAAAGAAGTCCTTCTATAAATAGGAATCCGCAGCCCCTATTTGGAATACACTTTTCAAATTTTTTTGAAATTTTTTCAAAAACTGTATTCCAAAATGCCCTTCTGGATTCCTATTAGTAAAGGGGGATTGATTTCTATGAAGCAGAAAGAACGATTTGATGAAAAGCCTAAACAGGAACATACGGAGCCTGTGCATCACAGAAAAGCCATCATCAAGGGCATCACCGTATATGAATCGTTCCGACCGGAGGGCAGCGAACTGTGGGATTGCCTGCTGCAGAGTATGGGGAAGCACTGAAAAATAAATTTTGAAAAATGTGCGCAGCAGCTTGATTTTTGTGTCACAGCTTGGTAGAATACAGACGGGTTAAGTGAATAGTGCAATCAAAAGCCATTAACTTTCTGGATTTTACCATGCAATTTGCGTGGAGACAGGAGGTTTAATGGCTTTGTTTTTTTACAAGGAAAAGAATAAAGACATACGGGCAGCGGCCTATCTGAGATTGTCCATCGAGGATGGCGACAAGGCTGAGAGCAACAGCATCGGCAATCAGAGAGAACTGATTCGGGATTTTGCTGCAGAACGGCCAGGACTGTATTTGGTCGAAGAGTACGCTGACGATGGCTACACAGGAACCAACTTTGAACGTCCGGGCTTTAAGCGGATGATGGAGGATATTAAATCCGGCAAAATCAACTGCATCATCGTCAAGGACTTATCCCGCCTTGGTCGTAATTACATCGAGATGGGAAAATATCTGGAACAGATTTTCCCGATGATGGGGATTCGCTTCATCGCTATCAATGACAACTATGACAATGCAAATTCTGAGAGCAGCGATTCGGACAGCATTGTAGTTCCGTTCAAGAATCTTCTGAACGATTCCTACTGTAGGGATATTTCCATCAAGGTGCGCAGCCAGCTGGACATGAAACGGCGCAAGGGTG
>OODG01000535.1_pt1 | contig 27076 bp, 30 predicted proteins | sample 1671621 | NCBI WGS metagenome assembly OODG01 (sample SAMN06348175, study PRJEB24527) | human gut metagenome | biome: human gut; feature: ankylosing spondylitis patient; material: feces | host: Homo sapiens | place: China | collected 2015-10 | reverse complement strand
CTGCCGGTCTGGCCCGCAGCGGCGATCCACATCGCGGCCATCCCGCACTGCGTCCTCCAATGGTACTTCGCGCGCCGCCACGCAAAACAAAAATAAGCGCATAACATAAGACCCGACATCGGAAACGATGTCGGGTTTTATGTTAGTCTTATGTTATGTGTTACTCGGGAATATGGATCTCGCGGATGAGAAAGTCCCTGCCGGTGAGGATGGTTTTCTCAAAGCTGCCGCAGTGCGGGCAGTAGCCCTTATGCTCAACGACGTTGAACACCTCGTTGCACTCGTCACACTCCGCCATGCCGGGGACGATGTTCAAAATGAGCTTCGTGTTCTTCAGAAACGTATCCTCCACGACATGGGGGTAAATATCCTCAACATACTTCGGGATGACGAGCGACAGCTCGCCGACATCCACGACGATCTCGGCGATATCCGTGATCTGATTCGCTTCGGCAAAGGCGGTTACGGTCTTCACCATGGAGCGGACGACGCCTATCTCATGCATGCCGCCGCGCCCTCACGGTCTTGCGACCTTTTTCACAACGAGCTTGGCAAGCGCCGCCGGAGCGTTTCCCGCCGCGCCGAGCAGCGCCTTGAAGTACGGTGTGCCGGCATAGTCGGTGACCTTCTCCAGACGGATCGCGTCAAACTTGCACTTGGTGGTGCAGATGCCGCAGCCGACGCAGAGACTTTCGTCTACAACTGCCGTGCCGCAGTCCAGACAGCGGCGCGTCTCGGTTTTCAGCTGCTCTTCGGTGAGTGTTCCGCGGAGATCGCGGAACGTTTTCTCCGCGTCCTTCGCGGAGCCGCCGGAGGCCTTCTGCCGGGGCGCTGTATCAAAGCCGTCGATGGCAACGCCTGCGGTGGCGGTGTTCATTGCCTTATAATCACGGTGGTCACGGCCGATGACCTGCGACTGGCCGGGATGGACGTACCGGTGGATGGAGATTGCGCCTTCCTTTCCCGCGGCGATCGCGTCAATGGCAAACTTCGGGCCCCCATCTACAATGACACCATCTCCGTCAGCAAGAACTCCGAGATCATGGACGCTGACCTGATCGCCGCGCTGCAGCAGGCGTTCATCAACATCGGCAATACCGATGCCGGTAAGGAAGTCATCGCTATCTACAGCCACAACGGCTATCAGGTGGCACAGGCTTCCGATTACGACAACGAGCGCGCCGCGCAGAAGCTCATCCAGGAGCTGTCTGCCGCCAACTAAAGCACTTTCCCAAGCGCGGGGAGGACTGCACAGCCATGACCTTCCGCTGTGCAGCCCTCCCCGTGTGCTATTTCAGGAAAAGAGGAGACCATATGATCATTTTCGACCATGTATCCAAGGTGTATCCCAACGGCACGGTGGGTCTGGACGACGTGGACCTGACCATTCAGGACGGCGAGTTTGTGGCCATCATCGGCCGTTCCGGCGCGGGCAAGTCCACGCTGCTGCGCTCCGTGAACCGGATGCACCAGATCACCTCCGGCACGCTGACGGTGAACGGCACCGATGTCAGCACCCTGTCGGGCAAGAGCCTGCGCCGGTTCCGCCGGGGCATCGGTATGGTGTTCCAGTCCTTCAATCTGGTGACCCGCACCACCGTCATCAAGAACGTGCTGTCCGCCTGCGTGCCGGATATGCCCTTCTGGCGGGTGCTGCTGGGCGCCTTCCGAAAGGCGGACAAGATCAAGGCGCTGGAATCGCTGGATAAGGTGGGTATTCTGGACAAGGCCTACATCCGCGCCGACCAGCTCTCCGGCGGTCAGCAGCAGCGGGTGGCGCTGGCCCGCACACTGACCCAGAACCCCCGGATCATTCTGGCAGACGAGCCGGTGGCTGCCCTTGACCCCGTTACCGCCAAGCAGGTGATGCAGGACTTCGTCCGCATCAATGAGGAGATGGGCATCTCCATCCTGCTGAACATCCACCATGTGGAGCTGGCGCTGGAGTACGCCGACCGTATTATCGGCATCCGCGCCGGCAAGATCGTCTATGACGGGCCCTCCGCCAATGTGGACCAGTCGGTGCTGGACGCCATCTACGGTGACGACAGCGAGACGGAGGCAGACGCATGAGCCTGTACGACCGTCTGTTCAAGCCCCGCCGCTATACGCTGCCCAACGGCGCGGTGGTGGAGGAAAAACGCAGCCGCGCGCCGCTGGTCATTCTGATCGTGCTGGCGCTGGGCGCGCTGTCTGTGCACATCACCGGCTTCGATTTCGGGGTGTTGGTGAAGAAGGGCAGCAAGTTTTTCGATATCCTCGCGGCCATGTTCCCGCCCAACACGGGGTATCTGAGCAAGATCTGGCAGCCCCTGTGGGACACCATCAAGATGTCCTTCCTGGGTTCGTTCATCGGCGCGGTGCTGGCGATCCCCTTTGCCGTAGCCGCCGCCAGCAACATCGTCACCAACCGCGTGGTGGTGTTCATCGTCCGGCTGTTTCTCAGCCTTGTGCGGACACTGCCCACGCTGGTGTGCGCCCTGATCGCCACCTACATCTTCGGCCTGGGCACCATGGCGGGCACCTGCGCCATCGCGGTGTTTACCTTTGCCTATGTGGGCAAGCAGCTCTTCGAGATCATCGAGACGGTGGATATGGGACCCTATGAGGCCATGGAGGCGCTGGGCGCCACCCGGCTGCAGGCCTTTACCACGGCGGTGTTCCCCCAGGTGCTGCCCACCTATCTGTCCGTATCCCTGTTCTGCCTGGAGGGCAACGTGCGCTATGCCTCCATCCTGGGCTACGTGGGCGCGGGCGGACTGGGCCTTATTATGAATGAAAAGATCGGCTGGCGTGAGTACGACAGCCTTGGCATGATCCTGATCGTTCTGTTTGTGGCCGTTATGGTCATCGAGGCGATCAGCCACGCCCTGCGTAAGAAACTGACGTAAGGAGGGCCGTATGGAACAGAGAATTCAAAAAGCCTACGCCTCCGCGCCGAAAACGTGGCTGTGGCAGCTGCTGGCGGCCTTCATCGTGGCCTGCCTGCTGGCGTGGTCCGGCACGGCCGTACAGACCAGCAACCCCACCAGCAACGGGCTGGAGGTAGCCGGGAATATCATCTCCGGTATCTTCCATCCCTCCGCCAAGCTGCTGTTCACACTGGGCACCAACGGTGTGCCTTATCTGCTGCTGGAGACGTTTTGCATCGCCTTTCTGGGCACCATCGTGGGCGCGGTGATCTCGCTGCCCCTGTCGTTTATCTCCGCCAGCAATCTGGTCCCCAAGCCACTGGCGCTGGTGGGACGCATTCTGATCGCCGCTATCCGCACCGTTCCCGCCTTTGTCTACGGCCTGATGTTCATCCGCGTCACCGGCCCCGGTCCCTTCGCGGGCCTGCTGACCATGTCCCTGTGCTCCATCGGCATGGTGTCCAAGATGTTTATCGAGAGCATCGAGGACCTGGACAAGCGCATCCTGGAGTCGTTGGACGCCGCGGGCTGCACCACGTTCCAGAAGATCCGCTACGGCATTCTGCCGCAGCTGACGGCGGACTTTACCTCCACCATCATCTACCGCTTCGACATGAACCTGCGCGACGCCACGGTGCTGGGCCTGGTGGGCGCGGGCGGTATCGGCGCGCCGCTGATCTTCGCCATGAGCGCCTATCGCTGGAACGAGGTTGGCGCGATCCTGTTGGGCCTGATCGTGCTGGTGCTGATCATCGAGTGGATATCCTCCCGGATCCGTATCAAGCTGGCACGGGGGTGATCCGATGGACACAAAACGCTTTACCATCTACTTCACCTCTGACCTCCATGGTTATATCTATCCCACCGACTACCGCAGCCGGCAGGAGAGGAATATCGGTCTGTTCAAGTGTGCCAGCCAGTTTCATAAGGACGGGAACACGCTGGTCATCGACGGCGGCGATATCCTGCAGGGCTCGCCGCTGGGTGCCTACTGCCATGACACATTGGGCGACGCCAGCCGGTTCGCCGAGATAATGAACCGCTGCGGCTACGACTATGTGACCCTGGGCAACCACGACTTCAACTACGGCATGGACTATCTGGACAGCTATCTCAACGCTCTGCACGCCCGCTGCGTCTGCGAGAATGTCCGTTGGGACGGCGCCCGCGTGCGCTTCCCTGCCCGTATCCACACGCTGGAGAACGGCCTGCGGATCGGCATCGTGGGCATCGTCACCGACTATGTGAACATCTGGGAGAAGCCGGAGCACCTGTCCGGCATCACTATCAGCGACCCTATCCCCGCCGCGCGTGCGGCGCTGGAATCCCTGCGGGGCCGGGTGGATGTGACGCTGTGCATTTATCACGGCGGCTTCGAGAGAGATCTGGCCACCGGCCGCGTGCTGTCCACCACCCACGAGAACGTGGCCTACCGCCTGTGCCAGGAGCTGGACTTTGACCTTCTGCTGACAGGGCACCAGCACATGACCGTCCACGGGCAGACGCTGTGCGGTACTTTCGTGGTGCAGCCCACCGACCGGGGACAGGAGTTCCTGCACATCCAGGCGGCCATATCCGAAACGGGCAAGCGCTTCACCAGCGAGACGATCCCCGCATCCGGCGCATGCCGCCGGGAGTGGCTGGACGAGTTCGCCGGCATGGAGCGCGGCGCCCAGGACTGGCTGGATCAGGTGGTGGGCCATCTGCCGCAGCCTCTGATGCCGGACACGCCGCTGCACATGGCGGCCGGAGGCAGCGGCCTCCCCGATCTGTTCAACGCGGTGCAGCTTTGGGCCAGCGGCGCGCAGCTGTCCGCCTCCAGCCTGGCCAACGACGCGGCGGGGCTCCCGCGGGTGGTGCGGCGGCGCGATCTGCTGATCGCCTACCCCTACACCAACACGCTGTCGGTGCTGGAGATCACCGGCGCTGTTCTGCGGCAGGCGATGGAGCGCAGCGCGGCGTACTTTACCCGGAACGACGACGGCACCCTGCGGGTGTCGGACTGCTTCCTGGAGCCGAAGGTGGAGCATTACAACTACGACTACTACATGGGCGTGTCCTACACCTACGATATCTCCCGCCCGGTGGGGCAGCGGGTCGCTGCCATGGCCGTGCAGGGAAAGCCCGTGGCGGATACCGATGTGTTCACCATCTGCCTGAACAGCTACCGCGCCAGCGGCACCGGCGGGTATGACTGCTATGTGGGCTGCCCCGTGGTGCGGGAGATCGGCACGGAGATGTCCGATCTGATCCTGGACTACTTCAAGCAGTACGGCGACGCCATGCCGGAGCGCCGCGGCGATTTTCAGGTCCTTCCGCCTATGCGGAGCGACGGATAAGCGCCGCTGCGTCTCGGACAAACCGCTGCCGTTTCACAACGCTTCCTGTGCTCCAAAAGCCCCGGGACCTTTTCGGCCCCGGGGCTTTTTGGCGTGCGTCACTGACTCGAATTCAAAATTTGCAAAGCAAAAAACCTCGGAACCCTTGTGGTTCCGAGGTTTTTCTGGTGCGCGGTACAGGACTCGAATTGATGCAGAGAGTCCCCATACTGTGTTGTCAAAGGCCGGAAGGTGTTGCAAATACAGGTTTTTTCGAAGCCGCTGTGCCAGCCCATGCCGAGAGATGTTACCCGATTTTACCGCTATAAGGCTAAAAATAAGGCTAAATTTTGTGGCCGCGCGGAATGTACCAGTGTCGTTAGCTTAGAAAATGCGGTGAACCGGTAACCTCATCTTTACCAGAAAGCTGCGGATGCTTTTACGGTGTGTCCATTCATACCAAGAAAGAACCTCCAACCCCTTGCGCTACAAGGAATTGGAGGTTCTTCTTGTGATAGTGCGTTTTAGTATATGCCGGGATATTTTGCACAGATGTCGGAAAGCCGAGCAAAACACTTGCTGACAGAGACGGTTTTCTTCAAATTGAATGATTTTTCAACGTATGCTAAAATATCTGTAACCTTTCTGCGTTTTTTGCGAGTAGATAGATGATGGATATTTCCCTTAAAGGAAAGGAGCAAGGTATGAACGATGATAAAATAGTCGATCTTTATTGGATAAGGTCGGAAGACGCCATTACCGAGACATCAATCAAATATGGGAAATATTGTTACGGCATTGCCTACAACATTCTCGCGGATGCAGAGGATGCAGAGGAGAGTGTCAACGATACATACTTTGACGCATGGAATACTATGCCTCCGCACCGCCCGTCCGCGTTATCTGCGTTTTTGGGAAAACTGACCCGCCGCATCTCTATCGACCGGTGGAGAAAGCGTAGCGCAGCAAAGCGAGGCGGTGAGCTCGCCGCTGCTTTGGATGAGCTAAACGAATGCGTTCCCTCCCATGAAAACGTTGAACAGGATGTCCTTGCCGCTGATCTGGAAAAGAGGATCAACACATTTGTCAACGATCTACCCACCGCAGAGCGGCGTGTGTTTCTCTGCCGGTACTGGTATCTGGATTCTATTTCCGCGATATGCGAGCAGTTTGGCTATTCTCAAAGTAAAGTAAAGGTCATGCTTCATCGGACTCGTAAGGCGCTGCATAATTGTCTGGTAAGTGAGGAGTATGTGTTATGAACAGCAATCAACTGATAGATGCCATCGGCGCGGTGAATGATGCCGCTGTATTGGACGCAAAAGCTTTTCACTATAGGGGAGATGCTGCTGCGAGACCGCGATTCAGAAAAATGACAGTTGGTGTTGCCGCTGTGCTGGCCGTCCTTCTGTGCATTGTCGCCGTCGCCTTTGCCGTGGATCAGGAGTTCCGTGCAGCAGTCCTGTCCTTCTTTCATATCTCCGCAGAGGATCATGTGGAACGCGTTCCGGTAGAGGATCAACCCCTCACAGGCGATGACGCGGCTGGGGAAAATATCACCGTCACAAGAGTGCGTGTTCCCAACAACGGTCACGCCGCAAATGGGTTATTTGCGATCTGCTCCGATGAGATCGAGTACAAACAAGGGAGTCACTACGATTTGTATAAGCAGGAGGGCGGTGAGCTGGTCAAACTCGAGCTGCAAAGCACCCGCAGAGACTTTTCGTACAACGGAACGGCTTACGGTGTATATCTGGAGTGGGCGGAGGATAAAGAGGGGCGCTGTGCTCTCGGCTATGTGGAGCTTCCCGACAGCGTGACGGGTCAATATGCGGTGCTGCAATTTGTACCCGGCACGGGCGAAAAGCTACTCCTGCTTCTGGATGGTAAATATCCCGTTATCATCGACCTGTATGAGGATGGCGTGCAGGAGCTGATTCCCGCCGCAGTAATGGATGAACTGCCGTTCCTCAAAGCTGTTCATATAACGCGTGATGGTAAATACCTCCTTTTGAATGCAGGAAGGTATTACTGTGCAGCGATCGGTACGGAACCGCTCACCTGCCTTGATGAACTGTGCGGTGCGGCACTGACTGGGTGCAGCTACATCGGTGAAGGCATCTTTTCCTGCCATTCGCTGACCGGCGGCGCGGTGGATGAGGCAGACCTTGTGGCGTATGTACGTGGAGAGACACCTGCATCGCCGATAGACTTCGGCATGATTACAACGTGGAACGTTGACGTCCAGCGGCAGGCGGCCGGCGTCGTTGGCAGCACGGCGGCCACGGCGTTCACAAACCCTGATGCCCTCTGGCATGGCACCGAACGAACGGAGCCATTTTCACCCGGACTGGTATATGTGCCGCACGATGAAGGTGCATATATGCTGGAGGTGGACGGAGAACGCCATATCTATGTCGTTGATCTGCGAAGCGGAGAGCGGAATATGATAGAGGGAGCTTTGTGGCCCGATGTAGATTGGCCATATGCGGAACTTGTGGGCAGCCCGGAGGGCGATAAGCTTGCACTTATCCAGCGGGACGCTACCAATGGCAGCCTGTGCCACCTGTCCGTCATAGATTTCAAAAAGATGCGGCTCTTCGCAATAGAACGCGATACGAAAGAAGTCGGAAATGAGCATTATGCGGACTGGTTTGATAACGACACCATCATGGTGGACAACAATGTAACCGATGAGACGGGGCACAACACCGGCGACAGCTGGTATTATCTATACAGGATCTATTAGTGGATAGAAAGGAGGGTGTAGAAAAGTTCCCTAATAGATCAACCAAGTTTTTTGCAGTGAAGACACAGAGAGAGGTACTATTTCTGACGCTTAAAAATAATAGAGCGATCGCTCTTGGAGAGAAAGGAAATCTGCAGGGGGCGGTAGTCAATTATGACTATTGATTTGGGTGTTATGAACCGGGAGATTTAGTTGCCCTGAGAGTTTGGCACTGAAAGGGAAATAGCACGGAGTTTGATTTCAAAAGAATAAAAGCACAGGCGCGGGTCAACCGCGCCTGTGCTTTTATAATAACAGATTTGCTGTATATTCATTGTGAGCAATACTGTTTTAGTGGTTTAATGGTATCCGGGGCAACGGGAAATGATGTTATCAACACTTGCGTACATATATGCATACAAGTGTTGACAGCTACAACATATTGTGGCATATAAGAATTATCCAGTTCTTTGTGCTCCATTTGCAGGTCTGTGATCTGCACCGCACACGTTGTTAAGTTTGTACTTGAGGAGCACCATGCTCCCGTCTGAGATCAGGGCCACTGCTCCCTTGTATTTCAATGACTATGCTGCGAGAAATTCTCTCGCGGCAGTTTCCACCTGTACGCCGCTTTGCCGCCATGCTATGATGTGCCTGTACTTAAGGCATCAAGCATTTAGGTCGGAGCAGAGCAGGCACGGGTGGAAAGCATTATCAACAGCTTTTCGCTCTGATTAAGAACTCGAAGTATGTCAAAATGTGCCTCCCGGAAAACGGGCGGCCATCAAAATTGAACAATACTGCAAACGCAGGAAGGATCGTATGAAGCCGAAATGGCAGGAAGATTCTTCCTGCGTTTTTGCTTACTATTTTGTCGCGGCACTTGCCACCGCCGCGATACCGCAGGAAAAGAAAAACGCGCCGAAATCAATTCGGCGCAGGTCAAGAAAAAGAGGTTGTGTAAAAAGCCGTTGGGACGCTACGGCAGGAAAATCGTCAAGGGAGAGGCAAGCTCCCACCCCTGTATGCCGCAGTCAGAGTGCGGCGCCGGTCATACGGGGTATCGCGCATTCCTCGATCCGTCGCTGGGCGGATCACAGGACACCGGCGGAGCCTTCCGCAGCCGAGTTCAGCGGCCTGGTGTCCGCCACCGCTCTGTCGGAGCAGGGCATATTTGCCCCATGTGGCAGCGTACTGACCTGGCACAAGTAAAGAGAGACAGACATATAAGCAAGCCGCGGAAAACACGCAATACCAAGGCTTTCCGCCTGCGGCAGTCTATCAGTTCTGCGGAGATACGCCGGAAACGGCCCTCCTTGCCAGCGGGTGAAGTACGTCCATCTGAACATAACTACGATTACAAGGAGATTTCTTTATATGACCACAAAAGGCATTTACCACACCCTCGTTACCCAACTGGACAAGCTGGCGCGGCATAACCGGCAGGGCAGCTTCCGCACGAAAGACCGCTACTACGAGGCGGTCAAGCGTTTCTGCGCCTACCTCGCTGTCCACTACCATCTGCAAAAGCTGGAGAACATCAGCGGCAAGCATTTGGTGAGCTACGTCCTCTATTTGCAGGAGCAGGGCAAGTCAGCCAGCACCATCAAGACCGACCTCTCCGCCATCCGCTTTTTCCACGATAAGATGTCCCATCCCCGTTATGCGCTGCCGGGCAATGAAGAACTGGGCGTCGCTTTGGAACGCCGCCGCTTCGGGCAGCAGGATCGCACATGGACGAACCCGGAGTTCGGTAAGCTGATTGGCCGCGCCATGGCGGAGGAGCGGGAGGATTACATCCTCGCCCTGTATCTGGCTCGCTACGCCGGGCTGCGTATCCATGAATGCTTCCGCATGGACACCGCCGCGGCGGAGCGCGCCCTGCGTGAAAATGCCCTCACCGTAAAGGGCAAGGGCGGCAAGGTGCGTATCGTCCCCATCGAGGACGACCGTATCACGATGATGCTGGAACGACTGCTGGAGAAAATGGAACGCGGTCACAAGCTGTTGGTGCCGGACGGCGTACCCACCGACCGGGCCATCAACGGCATACAGCAGTTTATCCTCCGCCACCGTGACGCTATCTGCGACCCCACCGCACCGGGCAGGCGCATTACCTTCCATGGACTGCGACATACCTACGCTGCTGAAAAGTATACATCTCTCATCAACGGCGGTATGACGCCCTTGGACGCCCATTTCACCGTTTCGCGCCTGCTGGGGCACGAGCGGCCCGACGTGACGAACATCTATCTGGCGTCCGTGAAAGGAGGGACTGCCCGTGGAGAATAAGTGCCGTGATCTAAGCGACCTCCCAATGACACTGCGGGTAGAGGATCTGATGCCTATCCTCGGCATCGGCCGCAACACCGCCTACGAATTGATCCGCAGCGGACAGATACGAAGCATCCGCATCGGTAGGCAGATCCGTATTCCGAGGGATGCCCTGCTGGATTTTCTGCGGAAGTAAAGTTCTTCGTCGGGGAAATTAAACTTGCACAACAGCCGCGCGGGATATATCATGGAGATGGTACATTCCGCGCGGCGGAAAGGAGCGTATATGCCGCGTACAAAAACAGGAAAAGGCGCTGGAGGCGCCGGTTCCATCAGAAAGATCACAACAACAAAGAACGGAAAGACCTACACCTACTGGCAAGGCCGCTACACAGAGGGCTTCGACCCCGGCACAGGTAAGCAGATCCAGCGCAGCATCACCGGAAAGACGCAGAAGGAAGTGGCACAGAAGCTACGCCAGATCACAGCGTCGCTGGACGATGGCACCTACAAAGCACCCTGCAAGCTGACGGTTGGGGAATGGCTGGACATCTGGACACAGGACTATCTTGGCGGCGTGAAAGCGTCTACGGCGTATCTCTACAAGAAGAATGTGGAGTTGTATATTGCGCCGCGTCTTGGAAACATCAAGCTGGAAGCCCTGAACGCCCATACGGTACAGCACTTTTACAATCAGCTTGTCTCTCCAACCGACTCAGCAGTCAATCCCCTTTCGGCAAAGACGGTAAAGAATATTCACGGTGTTTTTCACAAGGCCATGCAGCAAGCAGTGCTGATCGGCTATCTGCGCGTCAATCCAACGGATGCCTGTACACTTCCCCGTGTCATCAAAAAGGAAGTGCACCCGCTGGAGGAAGATCAAGTCTCTGCATTTCTGAAAGAAGTCCAGGGAAGTCCCCACGAATATCTTTACAAAATCGCGCTGTTTACAGGGCTGCGGGAGGGTGAAATACTTGGATTAGGCTGGGAGCATATTGACTTTGAGAACGGAATCCTGACAGTGAAACGTCAACTCCGCAAAGAGCAGAAAAAGGGCGGGCAATACTACTTCTCTCCGCCGAAGAATAACCGCACCCGCAGCATCTCTCTGGCTCCCTCGGTGGTGTTTCTGTTTCGCTTGCAGAAGCTGAAGCAAAACGGCATGAGGCTGGAAGCGGGCAATGCCTGGCAGGAAAACGGTCTGGTCTTTTCCAATCAAACCGGCGGATACCTATCCTATCGCACGGTGTACGACTGCTTCAAGCGAATTGTAAAGAAAATCGGTGCGCCATCCACCCGTTTTCACGACCTGCGCCACACATACGCAGTTGCCTGTATCAAAAGCGGCGACGACATTAAAACCGTGCAGGAAAATCTCGGCCATGCCACAGCTGCTTTCACATTGGATGTGTATGGCCATGTGACGAAACAGATGAAGCAGGACAGCGCACAACGGATGGAGCAATTTATACAGTCTGTTTCTATCGGGTGACTTCATAAGGCTAAAAATAAGGCTAACTCCACTTTTGGGCAAAACAAAAAACCTTGAAACCATCATGGTTTCAAGGTTTTCAGGTGGTGCGCGGTACAGGACTCGAACCTGTGACCCCATGCACGTCAAGCATGTGCTCTACCAGCTGAGCTAACCGCGCAGACAACGATAGTATATTACCCTATCAGCCCCGGTTTGTCAACACTTTTCTTGCCTTTCCCGCGGAAATTTGCTATACTTACGGGGAAAGACTGTGAAAAGGGGATGATCCCATGGAAAAGATCGCGCTGGTGACCGGCTCCTCCCGGGGCATCGGACGGGCGGTGGCCCGCCGCTTGGCCGCCGAGGGCTACGCCGTGTGCGTCAACTACCGGGAGCGGCAGGACTGCGCCATGTCGCTGGTGGCGGAGATCAGCGCCGCCGGCGGCCGCGCCATGGCCGTGCAGGCGGACGTGGCGCACCGGGTACAGGTGAACGAGATGGTGCGGCGGGTGGAGGGCGAGCTCGGCCCCGTGTCGCTGCTGGTGAACAATGCGGGCGTGGCGGGACAGGCGCTGTTCCAGGACATCACCGACGCCCTGTGGCACCGCTATTTCGCCGTGAACGTGGACGGGGCGTTCCACACCATACAGGCGGTGCTGCCCCATATGCTCCGCGAGCACGCCGGGTGCATCGTCAACGTGTCCTCCATCTGGGGCCTGCGTGGTGCCAGCTGCGAGGTGACGTACTCCGCCACCAAGGGCGCGCTGATCGCGCTGACACGGTCGCTGGCGTCGGAGCTGGCGCCAACGGGCATCCGGGTCAACTGCGTGGCGCCGGGTGTCATTAAGACCGATATGCTGGACGCCCTGCCGCCGGAGGTACTCCCCCAGCTGGCGCAGGAGACGCCGCTGGGCCGTCTGGGCACGCCGGAGGACATCGCCGCCGCTGTCAGCTTCCTGGCGGACGAAAAGGCGTCGTTCATCACCGGGCAGGTGCTCACCTGCGACGGAGGATTTATATTGTGACCGCGAAAACGCAGCCCGCCTCGAAAGAGGCGGGCTGCTTCGTTATATATGTCCCTCCGGGAGGGGCTGGGCGTGGAGCATCACCCGGCCGAAGCAGGTCAGGCTGCGGCCGCTGCCCCGGTGGAATATCACGTCCATATCCGCGCGCTTCCGGTTCAGGGAGAACAGGTATACCATACCCAGCGGATCCCGGTAGTACTGCTTGCACAGCATATCGCCGTCCACGCAGAAGATGCCCACGTCGCCGCTTTGCACCGGGTCATGGTTCACGTAGACCACGGCGCCGTCGGCGATGACCGGTGCCATGGAGTCGCCCTGTATCCGCACGGCCAGCTCCGCGCCGGGCGGTACGTCGCCGGTGACCGGTATCAGCTCGTAGTCCTCGCCGAACACCGGCGCGGCAAAGCCCGCGGCGGCGGGTGATGTGTACAGCGGGATGACTCGCCTCTCGGCGGCGGGGACGGCGGTGCGCAGGTCGTCAGTCATTTCGGTCAGCGCGTCCACCAGTGTGTGGACGGTCTGGCGCCCGGACAGGGGCAGATCCCGGTATTTGGCCAGCAGACGGCGCTCCTCGTCACTGTGGCCGCCGGAGGCGGCGCGGTAGCTGCCCCGGTACAGATAGTTGGGCTCGGCCTCCAGCGCGTCAAACAGCCGCAGGAGCACCTCCTCCTTGGGGGCGCTGATGCCCGTCTCGTAGTTGCCCACGGCGGATACGGACACTCCCAGCCGGTCAGCCAGCGCCTGCCGGGTCAGCCCCAGCTCCTCCCGCCGCCGCCGCATTTGTTCACCAAAAGACACGCCGCGCACCTCCTCGACAAATACAGACTGCTTTTGACAGTATACTACGCTGGATTTTTGGTTTTGTCAAGGGATAATCACAAGAAACTTGTGATTTTTGACTTGACATCACAAGTTTCTTGTGATACAGTAGCGTCATCAACAAGTTTCTTGGTTTTGAAAGGGGGTTGTCACAAGAATGCTGTGGCGTGGAGGAGGTGGATACAAACGGCGGCAGAGGGGGCGGCAAAAAAACGAAAAGAGCACGCCGGAGCGTGCTCTTTTGCGGCGGGCTGTGCCGCTTCTCTCGGGGCGTGCACATGATAGATACCGCGGCGTTGACAATAAAAATACCGACCGCCTGAAGGGCTGATCGGTATTTTTGGTGGGGGATGGTGGATTCGAACCACCGAAGGCATTGCCAGCAGATTTACAGTCTGTCCCCTTTGGCCACTCGGGAAATCCCCCAAATATACGGGTATTCAATTGGAGCTGGTGGACGGATTCGAACCCCCGACCTGCTGATTACAAATCAGCTGCTCTACCAGCTGAGCTACACCAGCATCTCACCAGCGAACCGTATTATACCAGAGCTTTCCCTCAATGTCAACAAGAAAGTTTATCAGGAAACAGAAAATTTATCGCTTTAAAGTTATACAGCTTTCACAAAAGAACCATGCAGAACAACGAAAGAGGGGGATCGCATATGACATTATCACAACTTTCCGTACAGTACGACGCCAGCGCCGCGCTGGTGGCCGGGCGTCTGGCGCAGCTGCGCCTGGCCCTGCGTACCACCGGCGATCAGGAGGAGGCCCGGCGTCTGCGCCGCCGGATCGCGGAGCTGCGGCCCATGCTGGAGCAGTGCCGCCGCCTGACCCAACTGACGGCCCGCTACTACGACAGGAGCTTCTGCGGCTATGGCGAGTACCGTATATGACCCCATGGATCGGGCGGGTCTTGAGTTCTGGCTCCACACCCAGGCCGGGGACAACAGCGAACGCCGCCGTCGGCTGCTGCGGAACCTGCCCAAGGCTGTGGCCGCGGAGCTGACGCCCCGCCAGCGGGAGGTCCTGGCGCTGTACATGGAGAGGGACATGAACGTGACGCAGATCGCGGCGGTGCTGGGCGTCAACAAGTCCACGGTGTCCCGTTCACTGCACCGGGCGCTCCGCAGACTGGAGCGCTGCCTGCGATATAGCTTTTGATCCGCGGCGGAACGGGAAGTGCTTGACATTTCCCGTTCCGCCACATACTATATACGTACCGTACACGTGCCATATACGTACCACCTACGTATCCTGCCGGTATTACTGACATTACCATTGAAGAAAAGGAGTATCGCTCCATGTATCAGAAACTCATGCACAATAAGAGCCTGCGCCTGATCGGCGGTCTGCTGGGCGGCCTGCTGCTCAGCGTGGCCATCAACGTGTTCATCGTGCCTCAGGGCCTCTACGGCGGCGGGGCCTACGGCCTGTGTCAGGTGATCCGTACCCTTCTGCAGCGGGAGCTGTCTCTCTCCCTTCCCTTCGACCTGGCCGGTGTACTGTATTTCTTCGTGAACATTCCTTTGTTTCTGCTGGCCTACAAGGCCCTGGGCCGGGAGTTTTTCTGGAAGGCGGCGATCTGCACCGTCTGCAACTCCGTCTTTCTGGCGGTCATTCCCTCGCCGTCCACGCCGGTCATTCCGGACATCCTCACCAGCTGTATGGTAGGCGGCATCCTGGCGGGTTTTGCCTCTGGGTTGGTGCTGACCTGCGGCTGCTCCACCGGCGGCCTGGACATCCTGGGGCTGTATCTCAGCAAGAAGGGCAGCCGCTTCACCGTGGGCCGGTTCTCCATTTCCTTCAACGCGCTGCTGTACACCCTGTGCTTCTTCCTGTTCGATGCCACCACCGCGATCTACTCCGCTATATATAATGTGCTGAGCAGCCTGTTTCTGGACCGCATCCACCGGCAAAATATTACGGTCCAGCTGCTGATCTTCACCAAGAAGAACGACCCCCAGCTGCCCCGCTACATCATGGAGCAGTTGGACCGGGGCGTTACCAGCTGGACGGGCCGGGGCGGCTGGACCGGCGACGAGGTGCAGGTGCTCTGCGTCTGCCTGTCCAAGTATGAGATCGACACCCTGCAGGATGTTCTGCGCCGGGTGGACCCGGATGCCTTCTACATCGTGCAGGAGGGCGTCCATGCCGGCGGCAATTTCGAGCGCCACCTGGGGTGACAGTAACCGAAAAAATCACAAAACACCATCCTCCGGGATGGTGTTTTTTCTTGCCTTTTCAGGAAATTGCGGATGTGAAGGCGGCAACGTTTCCAATTTGTCCGCTGATAAAAAACAAAACCGGCGCAAACCGTTCTTACAGGCGGGACAGCGCCTCGTAAAGCGAAAAAAACGGCAAGTGTTGGTAACGTTTTCAGATTACCACATTTTTTTGCACAAATCAACCAAAAATTTATACAAACTTAATGTTCAAAAATTGTTCATTTTGCAGCTTGAAAGTTGAAAAACACCGGCGTATAGTAATGATGTTATTAGTGGGCGGGCGTGTTTGTTTGCTAAAATACAGGAAATGCAACTTTTCCGGTATAAATATTTCGCAGTTTTAATCGCGAAAGGAACGATGAACCACGTCCTGAATGCTAAGAAATCGTTATGAAAAGGGAGGAGCCGCTATGACCCGACAGGAAGCCGTCGACCGTCTGTGCGATGTGTACGCCGGCAGCTATGATGTGACCCGCTGCGAAGAGAACGAGCACGCCTTGGCCGCCACGATGGATTTCTACGCCACCGCCGAGAAGTACGTGCTCTCCAAAAAGGCCAAGCTCTGGCAGGCCAACAGCTTTGAATATGTGTACCTCTTCAATGTTCCCCATCTGACGAAGGAGATATATGAAAGGTGCGAAAAGCTGGCCTACGAACAGGGCATGGCCCGCATCCAGCCAAACTCCACCCATATGTATACCTACATCACCGCGCTGTTTGTCTGTGACAGCTGCGACGAAGACGCCCGCAAGGCACTGAAGCGCTGCAAGCTCTACAAGAGCTTCAAGCTGTCCTACTGGGGCTGGATGGACTTTCATACCGGGCTGGTGGTGCTGCCTGAGGAAAAGATCAGCACCAATGCCAGCGGACATAGTGCAGCACAGGTTTTCGAAAGAGGCCTGTTTCATAAGCAAAAGAAATCGCTATTCAGAAAGGAGAGAGCTGTATGAATGCTGCGTTGTTCCTTATTATTGGCTGCGCTGTCCTGGTCGTAGGTTATATCTTCTACGGCGGCTGGCTGGCCAAGAAGTGGGGCGTGGATAACTCCCGTCCGACTCCTGCCCATACCATGGAGGATGGCAAGGATTATTGTCCTGCCAAGGCTCCCGTGCTGATGGGTCACCATTTCTCCTCTATCGCCGGTGCCGGCCCCATCAACGGGCCCATTCAGGCCGCTGTGTTCGGTTGGGTCCCCGTTATGCTGTGGGTCCTGATCGGCGGTATCTTCTTCGGCGGCGTGCATGACTTCGGCGCCCTGTTCGCCTCCATTCGCCACAAGGGCGAGTCCATCGGTGAGGTCATCGGCGACGCTATCGGCGCCAAGGCCAAGAAGCTGTTTATCACCTTCGCTTACCTGACTTTGATTCTGGTGGTGGCGGCCTTCGCTTCCATCGTGGCCAACACCTTCAAGGCCACCTATACCGCTGACGGCGCTGTGGACTATGCGGCTTCCGCTGCCAATGCCTCCACCGCTATCATCTCCATCATGTTCATCCTGATGGCCATTCTGTTCGGCTTCTTTGTCTATCGCCGCAACGCGCCTCTGGGCATTTCCACGGTCATCGGCGTCATCGGCATCGTGGTCTGCATGATCATTGGCCTGAACTGGCATCCCATCTATCTGAACTACACCGTGTGGATGATCATTGTCGGTCTGTATATCGGCGTTGCTTCCGTCACCCCCGTGTGGATCCTGCTGCAGCCCCGTGACTACCTGAGTTCCTTCCTGCTGTACGGCATGATGATCCTGGCTGTCGTGGGCATCGTCGGCTGCTCCCCCACCGTGGATATGCCCGCGTTTACCGGGTTCTATGATACCCTGGCTCCCAGCGGCACGTCCCTGGGCTATATGTTCCCTGCACTGTTCGTGACCATCGCCTGCGGCGCTGTGTCCGGCTTCCACTCCCTGGTGGGCTCCGGTACCACGTCCAAGCAGCTGGATCAGGAGAAGGACGCCAAGCCCATCGCCTATGGCGGTATGCTGATCGAGTGCGCTCTGGCTCTGATCTCCGTCTGCGCTGTTGGTTACATCTGGAACCAGTATGCTGACGGCACCACCACGACGCCTACCGTCGTGTTTGCCACCGGTCTGGCCTCCATGTTCTCCAAGGTGTTCGGCTCCGGCTGCTACAACGTGGTGTACTCCATGCTGATCCTGGCCGTGTCCGCCTTCTGCCTGACCTCCGTGGATACCGCCACCCGTCTGGCCCGCTATATGTTCGCTGAGTTCTTTGTCGAGCCCGGCAAGACCCGCGAGGATCTGACCGGCTGGAAGCGCGTTATCACCAACCCCTATGTGGCTACCGGTATCACCGTGGTGGCTGGCGTGGCTCTGGGCCTGACCGGCTATGCCAAGATCTGGGCTCTGTTCGGCGCTGCCAACCAGCTGCTGGCTGCTCTGGGTCTGCTGGCTGTGTGCTGCTGGCTGGGCAAGATCGGCCGCAACAACAAGATGTTCTACTTCCCCATGTTCTTCATGCTGATCGTCACCCTGACCTCCCTGGTGTTCACCATCAAGGCGCAGATCACCGGCATCATGGCCGGCGGCGACGGTGTGGTGTGGTGCTACATCCGCGGTATCATCGGCATCCTGCTGGTGATTCTGGCCATCGATCTGGTGGTGGAGGGCATCCGCGCTCTGGGCCGCAACAAGAAGGCTGCTCAGGCCGCAGAGTAAATCGCTTATCAGGAGCGTTCGCCCCTGCGTAAGCAGACGGCGCCGTTTCTTCCCTGATATCATTTTCTCCTCACAAAAAGCACAGGCTCCGGCATTCGCCGGAGCCTTTTGCTGTATTCTTCGCAGAAGAAAGCAGCCCCCGGCGCTGCCGGGGACTGCTTTTCAGTCATTCACATCGTAGAAAATTCGCTCGCCGGCCTCGGCCAGCCCCAGCTGGTCGCGGGCCAGGTCCTTGATGAACTCCTCGTCATCCTTCTTGGCCAGGTCGGACTCCAGCGCCTGGTTCTCCTGGGTCTGCTGCTGCAGCTGTCTCTCCAGCGCGGCCTGCTGCTGCGCGGCCTCGTTCAGCCGCTTGCCCACCCGGATCAGCTCCACGCCTAAAAACACCACCAGAGCGAGAATGACCAGCAGCAATATGGGATTTGTCCGGTGCTTCTTTGCGTGCGCCTGCCCTTTCTGCATGGCGTTCCGCCTCCTTTTCCGCAGCGCGCTTTTTTCTTATCATAACGCACTTCCGACAAAAAATAAAGGCTTTTTTCGCCGCCGCCGTAAATTTTTTCACCGGCCACCACAGCAGCCGGCCTGTGCCCGCGGCGGCGCTGAGCCAGAAGTCCCAGAGCGGACGCATCAGCGGAGAGAGCGCCAGCAGATACACCGCCGCGCCCAGGCCCATGGCGGTCAGCATGATCAGCCGCAGCTCGCCCTGCCCTACCCGCAGGGCGTACCACAGCAGGGCCGGAGCGACCAGCAGCAGAAACGCTGCGTCCAGCCCATGGGTCAGCCGCCGGTCCCGCCGGCGGCGCAGCCGCACCAGCCGCAGCAGGTCATAGACGGCCCCGGCCGCCGCGCCCAGCGCCGCCGCGGTCAGGTATGCGCGCAGCTGCTCGGAGACGACGGTCCCCACCTCAGCCGAACAGGCGGCTGAACAGCCCGCCGCCCCGGACCTCCGGCGCATCCTCATAGGTCAGCGCGTCGATGCGGCCATCCACGTGCAGCTCGCCGCCATCCAGGCTCAGCTTGCCGATGTGCAGGCTCTCTCCGCTGACCACCAGCACGCCCGCGCCGGTACGCAGCACGATGCACTGGTCATCGAAGCGCTCCACGTCCTCCACGCCGGCGACGGTGAGCTTCTCCCGCCCCTCCAGCTGTAAGCGGTGGGCGGTGGCAGGGTCGGTGATATCATATGGCATAAAAAGTCCCCTCCTACGATACGGTTTTCGCGCCCCGGCCCTGTGCCGGGATGCATTTTTTACCATCGTATGAGGGGGCTTGTTCTTTTATGCCGGGTTTGTCCTCAGACCTCTTTATACATGGCCGCAGCGGCGTCCTTGCCCACGTTCTCGGTGACGGATACGACCTCCACCGTCAGCGTTCTTGCGCCGAAACGGATGGCGATCACATCGCCCACCTTCACATCGTAGGATGCCCGCTGTACCCGGCCATTAACGGTGACACGCTCGGCGTCGCAGGCGTCATTGGCCACGGTACGGCGCTTGATGAGTCGCGAGACCTTCAGATATTTGTCCAAACGCATGGGATCCCTCCTATAAGAAAGGCTGGTGTGTTGCCACACCAGCCTTTGCATACATCGACTTACTCCGCAACGGCGTCCTTCAGGGCCTTGCCGGCCTTGAAAGCGGGGACCTTGGTAGCGGCGATCTGCACGGGCGTCTTGGTGCGGGGGTTCAGGCCGGTGCGGGCAGCGCGCTTCTTGGTCTCGAAGGAACCAAAGCCCACCAGCTGGATCTTCTCGTCAGCCTTCAGGGTCTCGGTGATGGTGTTCAGAACGGCGTTGACGGCAGCGTCAGAGTCCTTCTTGGACAGGCCGGTCTTCTCAGCGACAGCGGCGATCAGTTCAGTCTTATTCATGTTATTTCCTCCCAAAAATTTTCGTTGGTAATTGCCGCAATGGGCGGCTATCCTAAAACGATGTTGTATCGCATTAAGAACATTCTTTGGCCCCGTTCCACAGGGCGGTCATTTCCTCCAGCGTCATGTCGGACAGGCTGCGGCCCGCTGCGGCCGCGGCCTCCTCCATCGCGCGGAAGCGGCGAATGAATTTTTCACAGGTGCCGTTGACAGCTGTTTCCGGGTCCACGCCGCAGAAGCGCCCTACCTTTACGGCAGCGAACAGTACGTCGCCCAGCTCCTCCTCGACATTGGTGCCGGCGCGTACCGCCTGCCGCAGCTCGGCAGTCTCCTCGTCCAGCTTGTCCAGCGCGCCGGAGACGTCGCGCCAGTCGAAGCCCGCCTCCGCAGCCTTCTTCTGTATCTTCTCCGCCCGCCACAGACCTGGCAGACTGCGGGCCACGGCATCCAGCGCATCGGCAGTGGTTTTCTGGCCCTTCTCCTGCCGCTTCAGCTGTTCCCAGCTGGCGGGCACAGTGTCTGCCGTTTCCGCCTGACCATCGCCGAACACGTGGGGGTGGCGGTACAGTAGCTTTTTTACCACGCCGTCGCATACGTCATCCATGTCAAAGCGCCCGGCGTCGGCTTCGATGCCGGCGTGGAACACCACCTGCATGAGCACGTCGCCCAGCTCTTCCTTCAGCAGTGCGGCGTTGTCCGTATCGATGGCCTCGGCGGCCTCATAGGCCTCCTCCAGCATTCCTCGGCGGATGGACTGGTGGGTCTGCACCCGGTCCCAGGGACAGCCCTCCGGCGAACGGAGCAGCCGGATGATCTCCAGCAGATCTTCGTAGCCATAGCGTGGTTTCCTTGTAAAATTTATCATACTTACGCTCCTATTGCAAGAGGTTTTCCACTGCAACTGGGGAAAAGTTCGTCGCATTTCAGGAATTTTACCGTAAATGCAGCCGGTCAGCCAGTTTTTCTCCCTTCGGCAGGGTCTGAAGATCCTGCCGCGTCACGGCGCCGATGGCCAGCGCCAGCACCACGTATACAACGGCGGCCAGCAGCACCGCCGGCAGTACCGCCCATCTCTCGGGCAGAAGGCGGCAGAACAGGCCATAGCCGGACCGGGCCGCCAGCGCCATCACCGCCGTCAGAAGAACGGGCTTGGCGAACAGGGAGATATACCCCGGGCGCTCCGGTACCAGCCGCGCGATGGCTGCCAGGTTGATGACCGCGATCAGCGCGTAGCAGTACAGTGTGCTCACCGCGGCGCCCCGAATGCCCGTGGCGGGGTCACCCACCATCAGGTAGTTGGTGACGATCTTCAGTATGCCGCCGCAGAGGAGGGAGATCACCGGCAGCAGCGGGTGACCGTAGGCCTGTAGGACGCCGTTGGTGGCCACCATCAGGCATACGAACACACAGGCCAGACCCAGGAACGTCAGGTGATAGGCCGCCGCCTCGGCGGTTTCCGGCACTGCTGGATAGAGCAGCTGCAGGATAGGCCCCGCCAGCACCGACAGTCCCACGCCGGCGGGCAGGGCCGCCAGCACCGTCAGCTTCAGCGCCGCCCCGGCCGCTATTCCGGCAGCAGTGCGGTCGCGGCGGGTCAGCGCGGCGGATACCGCCGGCATCAGGCTTACCGACAGGGGATAGATAAACGACGGCGGCAGCATGAACAGTGTCATGCCGAAGGTGTATTCGCCATACAGGGCGGTGGTCTCCGCCGTTGTATAGCCAAGCGTGTCCCGCAGGGTGGCCGTCACCAGCGCCTGGTCCAGCAGGGTGATCAGGCTCATGCCCGCCGCGCCCACGGTGATGGGTATGCCGGTCCGCAGCAGCTCCCACAACACGCGGCTGCTTGCCGGGGGTACGTCGCGCACTTCCGGCAGTGCGGCCCGCCGGGGCAGCAGCAGGGCGGTGACCAGCAGGCCCAGGCCCGCCCCGGCGGTGACACCGCCGATGGCCCCGGCGGCGCACAGGTCCGTCCCCGCACCCTGCCGCAGCAGGTACAGGCACAGCCCCAGCCCGATGAGCAGCTTGCCGGCGGACTCCGCCACCTGTCCGGCGGCGGTAGGCACCATATCGCCCAGCCCCTGGGAATAGCCCCGCAGCGCCGCCGACAGGCATACCAGCAGCACCGCCGGCCCCAGCGTCCGCAGGGCCGGGGCCGCGTCCGGATCGTGGAGCGCGGCGGCCAGGGCCTCCGGCAGCAGGCACATAACGGCGGAGCACGCCAGCCCCAGCGCCGCCAGCAGGGCCAGGCCCAGGTGCAGGCAGCGGCGCACGGCGCCATAGCGCCGCTGGGCGGCGGCCCGGGACACCATGCGGCTCAGGGCCACCGGCAGTCCCGCCGTGGACAGCACCAGCAGCAGACTGTAAATGTTGTACGCGGCGTAGAAATGCGCCATGCCCTCCCGGTCCAGCAGGTTCCCCAGCGGGATCTTGTACAGGGCACCCAGCAGCTTTGTCACCGCCACAGCCCCGGCCAGAATGGCCGCGCCGCCCATGAAGTTTTGCCGCCGGTGGGTCATGGTGCCTCCTTATCTCACCGCGCCATCTCCTGATGGAAGCGGCGGAACGCCTCTAAATTCTCCGTCAGCTTTTCCGGCCGCTGGATATACTCCAGCGGGAATTTGGGGTGGAACACGCGCTCGATGCGGTTCCGCTTTGCGTCCACCATCTTGGTGGAGCCGCCTGCGCCCAGGGACAGGATGCTGTGCAGCTCCTCCATGATGTAGATATTATACAGGCCCTCCGCCCCGGATATGCACCAGCCTACGTTCTCAAAGCTGCCGGACATATATTTCTGGCGGTAGAGGTAATAGGGGGCGAAGCCCTTTTCCCGCAGCGCCGGATCGGCGTAGTCCAGCATGGCCGCCACGTCCTCCGCCGAGGGGATAGGCAGGCCCTCCAGCAGGATGCGGCTGCCCTTCTTCAGACTCAGGGTGTGCACGGTGATGTTGTCTGCGCCGAAGGTCAGGCACGTATCCAACGTCCGGCGAAAGCCCTCCGGCGTGTCGGCGGGCAGCCCGGCGATCAGGTCCATGTTCACATGGGGAGAGCCCATGGACGTGGCCAGCTCCATGGCCTTTTCGATATCCTCCGGGCTGTGCTTCCGGCCGATGGCGGAGAGCACCCGGGGCTCCAGCGACTGGGGATTTACGCTGATCCGGTCCGCACCGTGATCCAGCAGCACCTGCAGCTTCTCCCGGTCGATGGTGTCCGGCCGTCCCGCCTCGATGCAATATTCCACGCAGTCGGACAGGTCGAAATTCCGGTTCACCGCCGTCAGCAGCGCATCCATTTGACTGGCGGACAGGGTGGTGGGCGTGCCGCCGCCCATGTAGAACGACTTGATCCGCAGGCCCGTCTCCTTCACCATGCGGCCCGCGGCCTCCACCTCCGCCGTCAGCGCCGCCAGATACGGCTCCATCAGCTTAAAGGACTTTTCCACCGATGCCGATACGAAGCTGCAATAGGCGCAGCGGGTGGGGCAGAAGGGGATGCCGATGTACAGAGAGATGTCCTCGGGGCGCAGGTCGCTCCTGGCCTTCAGGCCCGCCTCGGCGCTCTCCAGCGCCAGACGCCGCCGCGCCGGGGAGACACAGTATGTGTCCCGCAGCACCCGGTCCGCCTGGGCGGGGGTCATGCCGTCCTCCAGCATGGTCCGCACCAGCTTGGCCGGGCGGATGCCCGTCAGCGCGCCCCAGCTGGGCGTCACGCCGGTGACGTCCCGGGCCGCCCGGAAGAAGGACAGCTTCAGCGCACGCTGACGCAGGCGTTCCCGTTCGTATGCGTCGGAAACGCCTGCGGTCCGAACGCGGGCCTCGCCCCGCGCCGTTTTGCCGCCATAGGTCAGTGTCGTGACCCCGGTGGCATATACATTGCCCTCATGCAGTGTGACCTCCGCGTGGCTGTCCCCGTCCTCGCCCTCATATACCGGGCGCTCCTCCGGGAAAAAGGCCAGCAGGCTCTGCTCGATGGCGTAGCGGTCCTCATGACCGCGCAGGTTCAGCTTCATTGCGCCGTCCCCTGCCGCATATAGGGGTTCATGCGGCGCTCAAAGTCCAGCGTCGTTTCCCGGTCATGGCCGGGCAGGACCCGCCAGTCGCTCTCCAGCGCCGCCAGACGGCCCAGGGAGACGAGCATCTTGGGATAGCTGCCGCCGGGGAAGTCGCATCGTCCGCAGGAGCAGCGGAACAGGGTATCCCCGGCAAAGATCACGTGCTCCCGGTCCAACAGCAGACACACGGAGCCCTCGGAGTGGCCCGGTGTTTCCATGACCCGCAGGGACAGCCCGCCCAGGGGCAGCACGTCGCCCTCCTTATAATACCGCTGGTGCTGCTCGTCCACCCGGGTGAACAGCAGCTCGCCGCCCCGCCCGGTCACGCTGTCCTTCTCGTGGATGTACACCGGTACGTCCGGGTATCTCTCCAACAGGGGCCGCACGGCGGAGGTGTGGTCAAAGTGCCCGTGGGTCAGCAGGATATACCGCAGGGCGCAGCCGCTCTGCTCCACCAGCTTCTCTACCCGGGCGGCATCGTCGCCGGGGTCGATCAGGGCGCAGACCTTCGCGTCCTCGTCGCACAGCAGGTAGCAGTTGGTCATGATAGGGCCCACTTGCAGTGTTTTGATGGTCATGGTGTCCTCCTTACAGGGTGTCGGTGTCCAGAATAATGGTCAGCGGTCCGTCGTTCAGGCTGTCCACCTGCATATAGGCGCCGAATTCACCCGTCTCGGTGTGGAAGCCCTTGTCCCGGCACAGCTGCACAAACTTTTCGTACAGGGGGATGGCCACCTCCGGCCGCGCCGCCGCCAGAAAGTCCGGCCGCCGGCCCTTCTTGCAGTTGGCGTACAGCGTGAACTGGGACACGATCAGCAGCTCTCCGCCCACATCCGTCAGGCTGCGGTTCATTTTTTCATGTTCGTCCTCAAAGATACGCAGGCCCGTCAGCTTGTCGGCCAGCTTTACCGCCTGTGCCTCGGTGTCCTCATGGGTCACACCCAGCAGCACCAAAAAGCCCTCGCCGATCTGTCCGATGACCTTGCCGTCCACGGAAACGCTGGCGTGTTTTACACGGGTCAATACAGCACGCATAATTCTATCTCCTTTATACTGTTTGTATTCACATTGGCCTTATCCGGCCGGTCTTGTCACCCGCATGACGCCCGATATCTGCTCCAGCCGCCGCATGACGGTCCGCAGCTGCTCGCTGTCCGGCACGTCGATGTCCAGCGACAGCAGGGCAAAGCCGTCCGGCGTGCTCCGGGCATTCAGCGAGGAGACGTGGGTCTTGGTGCTGGACAGCACCGTGGACACGTCCATGATGATGTTGATGCGGTCCTTGGCGGTGATCTCCAGCGTGGTGCGGTAGCTCTCCCGCGTGTCGCTACCCCAGGAGACCTTGATCCACCGGCCCGCCTCGCTGGGCTTGCGCCGGGCCGGGTCGGCGTTGGGACAGTCCGCCCGGTGGACGGAGATGCCGTAGCCGCGGGTGATGAAGCCCACGATATCGTCTCCCGGCACAGGGGTGCAGCACTTGGAGAACTTCACCAGACAGTTGGTCAGCCCCTCCACCACGATCCCCTGCTCGCCCTTGGCGCGCTGGGGCACAGCGGGACGCATGAGCTGCGGCTGGTCCGCCACGGGGACCTCCGCCTGCCGTTCCGTCTGATGCTGGTGGATGATGCGCTGGATGTCCTCCCGCAGCCGGCCGACGACCTTCAGTGCAGAAATGCCGCCGTAGCCGATGGCGGCGTACATATCGTCCAGTGACGTGAAGCACAGCTTCTTCAGCACGCCGGGCAGGTTCTCCTCGTTGGTCAGCTCCTTCAATGTCACGCCGGTGCGCTTCAGCTCCGACTCAAAGCTCTGCCGCCCGTTGACGATGTTCTCGTCCCGCTTTTCCTTCTTGAACCACTGGCGTATCTTACTGCGGGCGTTGCTGCTGCGGGCGATCTTCACCCAGTCGCGGCTGGGGCCGTGGGCGGATTTGCTGGTCATCACCTCCACCACGTCGCCGTTGCGGAGATGGTAGTCGAACTGTACGATCCGCCCGTTGACCTTGGCGCCCACCATGTGGTTGCCGATGGCGGAGTGTATGGTGTAGGCGAAGTCGATGGGCGTGGCCCCGGCCGGCAGGTTGATCACGTCGCCGTTGGGCGTGAACACGAACACCTCGTCGGCGAACATATCCACCTTCAGTGAGTGGATGAAGTCCTCGGCGTCGGCATCCTCCTGATTTTCCAGCAGGCGGCGCACCCACTCATAGCTGCGCTCGTCCCCGGCGCCCTGGCCGTTCTGCTTGTACTTCCAGTGGGCGGCCACGCCGTACTCCGCCACCTCGTGCATCTCCTTCGTCCGGATCTGTACCTCGAAGGGGATGCCGCTTTCGCCCACCACCGTGGTGTGCAGGCTCTGGTACATATTGGGCTTCGGCGTGCCGATGTAATCCTTGAACCGGCCCAGAATGGGCTTGAACAGGTCGTGGATAATGCCCAGCACGTTGTAGCAGTCCGCCACCGTGTCCACGATGACCCGGAAGGCGAACAGGTCGAACACATCGTCCAGGCTCTTGTTCTGGGTGTACATTTTGCGGTAGATGGAGTAGGGGTGCTTCATCCGGCCGTAGACCGTGGCGTCGATGCCCTCCTCCTTCAGCCGCGTGACGATGCGGTCGTGCACGGCGGACATGAACCCGTCGTACTCCGCGGCCTTTTCGTCCAGCGCCTCGGTGATCTCCCGGTAGCCCACCGGGTCCA
>OODG01000510.1_pt1 | contig 27646 bp, 22 predicted proteins | sample 1671621 | NCBI WGS metagenome assembly OODG01 (sample SAMN06348175, study PRJEB24527) | human gut metagenome | biome: human gut; feature: ankylosing spondylitis patient; material: feces | host: Homo sapiens | place: China | collected 2015-10 | reverse complement strand
CAGCCAGGGCCTCCTGGATGGCGGCCTCCAGCTCTTCCAGGGTGTTGACCCGGGCGCCTTTGAGGCCGTTGGCGTTGGCCAGCTTCACGAAGTCAGGGCCCCGCTCGGTGATGGTCTGGCTGTAGCGGCAGTCGTAGATGAGCTCCTGCCACTGGCGGACCATGCCCAGACGGTGGTTGTTAAAAATGAAGGTGATGATGGGAGCTTTGTAGAACTCCTCGGTGGAAAGCTCGTTGCAGTTCATCCGGAAGGAGCCGTCCCCGGTGATGTGGATCACCGTCTTCTCGGGGTTGCCCAGCTTGGCGCCGATGGCGGCCCCCAGGCCGAAGCCCATGGTGCCGAAGCCGCCGGAGGTCAGAAGCTGGCCGGGATAGTCGAAATGCAGGTGCTGGATGGCCCACATCTGGTGCTGGCCCACATCCGTGGCCACGATGGAATCCTGAGGGCATTTCCGGGCGATGGCGGAGAGCACCTGCTTCGGCGTCAGGACGCTCTCGCTTTCGCCGTACTCCGTTTCCCGGGGGAAGGAGAGCACGAAGTCCTTCCACTCCTTATGCTCGTACTGGGGCAGGCGCTCCAGCAGCAGGTTCAGGACCTGCTTGGCGTCGCCGATGATGTGGTGGTCCGTCTGGACGTTCTTGTTGATCTCCGCCCGGTCGATGTCGATATGGACGATCTTGGCCTGATGCGCGAAGGTCTCCGGCTTCAGTGCCACCCGGTCGGAGAACCGGCAGCCCACGGCGATCAGCAGATCGCAGTTGTCGCAGGCCATGTTGGAGGCCACGGAGCCGTGCATCCCGATCATGCCGGTAGTCATCACATCCCGGCCGGAAACGCCGCCGCCACCCATCACGGTGATGGCCACCGGCGCGTCGATCCGGCGGACAAACTGCCGGAATTCCTCGTGGGCACGGCTGCGGACCACGCCGCCGCCGCAGATCAGCATGGGCTTTTTGGATTCCGCGATCATCTCCACCAGCTTTTCCACGTCATCCAGATCCGCCTCCGGCATTTTCAGGCTGCTGGTGTAGGCCCGCCGGATCAGAGAAGCCAGATGCCCGGAGGCAGCGTGCTGCTCCAGAGGAAGCGGCTCGTAGTCGCACTCGGCGCTGGTCACGTCCCGGGTGATATCGATGACCACCGGACCGGGGCGGCCGCTGCGGGCCAGGGCGAAGGCCTCCCGCACCGTGTCCGCCAGCTTTGTCACATCCCGCACCAGATAGGTGGATTTCGTAATGGGCATCGTAATGCCGGTAATGTCCACCTCCTGAAACGCGTCCCGGCCGATGAGGTTCTGGGGCACGTTGCAGGAGATAAAGACCACCGAGGAGGAATCCATGTACGCGGTGGCGATGCCGGTGGTCAGGTTCGTGGCGCCGGGGCCGGAGGTGGCGAAGCACACGCCCACCTTGCCGGTGCTGCGGGCGTAGCCGTCCGCCGCATGAGCGGCCCCCTGCTCATGGGAGGTCAGAATATGGGTGATCTCCTTGCAGTCATATAAAGCGTCATACACGTTCAAAATCGTACCGCCGGGATACCCGAAAATGGTATCCACCTTCTGTTCCCGCAGACATTCCATCAAAATCCGCGCGCCTGTGAGTTTCATGTCGATTACCTCCCCGTACAAGTAGCAAAAAAAGCGGCCCCGCTGACCAGCGGGACCGCTTTCGGCTCGTTTTTCTTACAAGCTCAACCGTTCTGTACCCCACGCCAGCCATATGGAATTGTGCCAATAATGGAAATAATGGCAACAAAAATGGACGCCATAATGGCGTCCATAATAATGGCGATCATAGAGCGGGAGCTTGCAGCGCAAGAGGATACGGCGTCTGCCTTGGCAGCCGCTGCGACAGTATGATCGAACAACTTCATCATCCTGTCCACATCCCCTCTCGCAAGATGTGGTTACAGTACCACTCGCGAAGCGCTTTGTCAATCTGGTTTTGATAGATCGACCTATCTTTCGTAGCATTTCCAAAAATTTGCGGAATCCCGGAAAAGGGGAATTGTAAATTTTTGCCATAAAAAGCCGATCCCGGGTCTGTTCTGCAAAAGGGCCGCAGACTTATACAGCACCCAAAACGGCGCCCCCGCCGGAGATCCTTCTCCGACAGGGAACGCCGTTCTGTTTTCGTTTTTCTGCTCCGGAGATCCATTTAGTATGCCCCTTGCTTTTCCAGGAGCGGCCCTCAGTCCTCCACCTCCGCAAGCACATTGGAACCTTTTGATGATCGGCCGCACATTTTCTGTTCGTAGCTGTCGCTTTGTGTCAAACTTTATATTTCATAAGTTATAGCTTATAGACTCGCAATTTCTCCATTGAATTTCAACCGTAAGTGTGCTATACTATAGTCAGCCACGGAAAGGAGGCTAAGACTTATGATCAAACGCGAACTGTATATGAGCCGTATCCGTCCTTTTATCGGAACAGAGCTGATTAAAGTCATGACCGGTATTCGCCGCTGCGGGAAGTCGGTCATGTTGGAGCTGATCAAGCAGGAACTCACGGAGTCCGGTGTCAGCCCGACGCAGTTTGTCTCCATCAATTTTGAAGATATGAGCTATTCCCACCTGCAAACCGCACAGGCGCTGCATGATGAGATCACCGCAAGAGCCGCAGAAATAGAGGGCAAGGTCTATTTATTCTTTGATGAAATACAGGAGGTCAAGGACTGGGAGAAGTGCATCAATTCTCTCCGCGTTTCACTTGACTGTGATATCTACATCACCGGCTCGAATGCAAAGCTGCTGTCCGGTGAGCTTGCGACCTATTTGGGCGGTCGGTATGTGGAGTTTGTGATCTATCCGTTCTCCTTCGGGGAGTTCATGGAGCTGTACCGTTCGATTGCCCCCGATGCGTCCATCCAGCAGTGTTTCCAAAAGTACCTGCTCGCCGGAGGGATGCCCTATCTCGCAAATCTCCGATATGCGGATGCGCCATCCAAGCAATATCTTCACGATCTGTTCAACTCTGTCCAGCTCAAGGACATCGTGAAGCGGAATAAAATCCGGGATGTTGACCTGCTGGAGCGGATCATTGCCTATGTGATCGCCAATGTGGGAACGACCTTCTCTGCGACCTCGCTTGCGAAGTTCCTGAAAAACGAGCAGCGCACCGTTGCCCCGGAAACGATCCTGAATTACATCAGATACTGCTGTGAGGCGTACCTGTTCTATCAGGTGAAGCGGGAGGATTTGCAGGGCAAACAGATCCTTGCCTCCAATGAGAAGTATTATATTGCCGATCATGGCATCCGCGAGGCGGTCTTCGGCGGCAATATGCGGGACATCAATCTCATTTTGGAAAATATCGTGTATCTGGAGCTACTGCGCCGGGGCTATGAAGTGACCGTTGGCAGAACGGGCGATAAGGAAATTGATTTTGTATGCGACAAGCGCGGAGAAAAGCTGTATGTTCAGGTCACTTACCTGCTGGCATCGGAAGAAACCGTCAACCGTGAGTTTGGTGCGTATGACTCTATCCGCGACAACTTCCCGAAGTACGTTGTTTCTCTCGATGAGTTCGATATGAGCCGAAACGGGATCAAACACCGGAATATCCGCGACTTCCTCTTGGCTGAGGAATGGAACTGATATCAGTACCCGCCGCAGTTTTTCACTGCGGCGGGTATTTTCATTATTTCGGCATGGATACCCCGTCCAATGTGAAGCATTGGGCGGTGAGGAATTGCCGTTCCCTCCTTTCGTGTATTAAAATTAAGCAATTAAATAACTCGTGGATTTTTCTACGAGTTTTAATTTTTTGAAAGAGATACCGTCCTTTATCATTTTCCCGTTTATCGTTTTAATGGTAAAGATTCCGGTAGTTCTTCTTCCCCAAATGAAGCAGTCCTGTCCGTTAAATTGGACTTTGTCAAAAAGACGATACCCAAATACGTACTTTTCTGTTTGATTAGATTTACGGATGCCTCCCTTGAGGATAGTCGCTTTGTGTAGCTGTCGGTTGTGGTGTCTCACCGGACGAATCGTGTAAATCTTATCGATTTGCGCAATTTCCGGGAGGTATCCAACGTTGAAGCCGCGCTTCCCCTGCGCGATTGCCAGAGCATCATTAGTGTGGCTCTTTGGAAGCACAAGCAACTTCTCTCGGGTTGCCTTTGTGATATAGCCTCTCGTTTTGACAACGGGGATAGGCAACTCAGAGCAGAGCCTCTGCATTAAAGTCTTCCGCATGATGCCCATGAATGTGGCATCCCGTGTGGAACGACGCTTGCGCTTTTTGAAGTCCTTCTCCGCAATCAACCCCTTGTGGAGTTTCTCGTGACAGCTCTCGCAAAGGGTAACTTGGTTGTCCGGGGCGTCGCCGCCTACCTTCCTGCTCTCCAGATGGTGGACGTGAAGCCGGACTTCCTTCTTTTTGCTTGGATGAGTTCCGCAGCATTGGCAAGTGTAGTTGTCTCTCCAAAGCACGTATTGCCGTACATTGTAGTGACCATACATCTCGCCCTTCTGGTAATCCTCACCTTGCGGAACGGGCTTTCCATCCGCAATGGCTTTCAGCAGCTGCAGGTCGAACTCGGCGGTTTCTACGACCACCTTGCTGACGGGCAGGATACCACAGACGCGCCGGATGGCAGTGATATGCTCTTGGATTTTACTTCCTCAGAAGGTGCGAGCCAGCCTTTATGCTTGCTCCGCACGCGGTTGTCGAACCGTGGCTTGCGATACCGGGTCTTGCGGTTTCTCCGGGCTCTGCGGAACTCTCGACGGGTGGATAGTAAATCCACCACGTCATTTCGAGGTTTTACTTCCGCGGAGAGCAGCTCCTCTTTTGTAGTGGATACGGACATTCCAATGGTCTTACTTCCCGCGTCCACGCCCAAAATGACTTCTTGGGTGTAGCCGCTGCTTCCGTAGATCAACTGGATGGTAAAGGGCGTCCTCTTCTTCACTTTGGCTTTCCCTTCATCCAGCAGATGACGGGCTTTTGCCGGGGAGCAGGGCATCAGCGGACGCCCGTGTTTATTGATGATATACACTTTGTTTGGCATGATGCCTTCCTCCTTCTTCTTTGATTGTGGCTAACGAAAAAGCCACGCGGCCTTTCGGCCATCAGGTATCCGTACCCAATGTTATCTCAAGGTTTTCGTGTGCAACACCGCTCCTTACCCTCAGAGCTTTTAATCACACACCGCAGTGCGGCAGGTTCGGATTCACGCCCGCCGGTGCCTATTCTTACATTCTTGAGTAACGTAGTGCTCGAAACACTTAGGGTAGTCAATCAGGGCTTACGATTTCTCGCAAACCCCCTCCAAATCGTTAGATTTGGTGGGGGTTATTGACGCGGCACATCAGAGAACGCCGTTTCGTTTCCGCTTTTCTGCTCCGGAGATCCATTCAGGAAATCCCGCCGCTTTTCTGGGAGCGGCCCTCAGTCCTCCACCACCAGGCGGCCCTCCACCTCCCCGCTGAGGTGCTGGTTCACCGTCAGGTATTCCTCCACCACGTCCCGGGCAGAGGTGGACAGCACCCGGATCTTGCCGTTTTTCTCCACCTCTTCCAGTGTGATGTCCAAAAACGGCTTGAGGTTGTTGTAGTGGTACTTCTGCACTGCCACGGTGTAGAGCCGCTCGGCGTGCAGGGCCTCGCCGTCCAGCGTCAGGGTGCGGAAAGCCTGCTCGCTCCGGGACCAGACGATGTGCGTCCCGTGGGAGAACTGGTAGAACTCCGTGTGCTCCCCCTGGAATGCCTCGTCCCGCAGGATATGGCGGATCATCCGCTCCAGCTGGGTGCCGGTGACCTTGAGCATATACACCGCGTCGTCATAGGGCAGGCACTCCACAAGGTCTGCGTAGTGGACCACCGGGCCGAGGGCGTAGCTGCGGATGGCCCCGGACCCCATGAGCATCAGGTCGATGCCGAAGCTGTCCCGCAGAATGTCGGCGATGAGGTCCCCCAGCGCCGTTTCCTGATTGCGCTTGGGATGGGTCAACAGGAAAAGCGGGTAATGATGCGGTCATACTTCTGGGAGGTGGCGCTCCTGTAGCGCTGAATGAAGTTCTCCACCTCCTCGTCCCGGGGACAGTGGGCATCGTCGATGGGGACCATCTGCCAGGTAAAGGTGTCGATGGCGTTGAGGTCGGTGTCCACCATGATGTCGAACCGGCCGATCTCGTCGGTGCCGGTGCCCGCCTGCACAATGTAGATATCGTTGACCTTGAAGGGCTCCTCCAGCTTCGTGTGGCTGTGGCCGCCAATGATGACGTCCACGCCCCAGTCCGGGTCCAGCATCGCCGCCAGCTTCTTGTCCTCCTCAAAGCCGATGTGGGTCAGCAGCACGGTGAAATCAATGTCGATGGCGTTGTAGGCGTTGCAGATATTGCCCACCTCCCGGGCCGCCTCCCCGATGTCCACAAAGGACCCGATCAGCTCGTCCGTCTTGGTGGCGGCCAGCACCTCCTCCGTGATGATGCCGATGAACAGGATCTTCATATCGTCGATATGGGCGATCCAGAAGGGCCGGAACATCCGCCGTCCGTTGGATTTGATGTGCAGATTGGCGTTGATGATAGGGAAATCCGCGCACTTTTCCAGAAACAGCAGATGAGCGAGGCCGTAGTCGATCTCGTGGTTGCCGATGGTGGCCACGTCCGGCCCCACCAGATTCATGATGCCGATGGTGGAGGTATCCTTGTACTCCGAATCAATGACGCTGCCGCGGAACATATCGCCCGCCACGGCGTAGATTACGTTCTTTTCCTCCCGCCGCACTTTATTGACATAGCCCGACAACAGCGACACGCCGCCCACCAGCCGCTCGTCTATCTGTTCGGCCAGAAAATCGCCATGCATATCGTTCGAGTGCAGGATCGTCAGCTTTTTCAGATTCTTCATGCGCCGCTCCTTTCTTCCGCAGCCGATCGCTTCTCCGCTCGTTCGTTCCTCCCGATTCCGACATAGCCCTCAGGGGGCTGACCGCAGTTTGAACAGGGGGTGCGCCGGTTTCCGCACCGCACCCCCAGCGCCTATTCACTTTTAAGAGGTGGGCGGCAGGCCCGCTTGGCATTACTTTTGCGGTGCAAACACCCCAATGGTATTACTTATTATAATAACATGATATCGGGTATCGCCGCAAATTGCAAAAACAATTTGCATTTTTGCCAGAGGCATTTGTCCTTGTATTAAAGATTCCAAATTAAAACACGCACAGTGCGGTGAAGCAGGCAGCGTCCGGGCCGAGGGCCTCCATGAGATAGCTGCCGTCCCCGTTCCGGAAGCCCACCAGACGCAGCGTTTCGCCAAGGGTAGCCTCGTGGTTGTAATTGATGTAGAATTCCCGGGGCGTCCGCTCCTGTAAGTCACAGGGCAGGTAGTCCCAGATAATGTCGCCGTAGTTGGCGCTGTAAAGGTGGCCGTTGCCGTCCAGATCGGACCAGACCACCTGCCGGGTCCCCAGCTCCTCCACCCCCTCGTGGGGCAGCAGGAGCTTTTTCGGGTCCGGGCAGTCGATGACCCGGCCGCAGGTCTGTATGGGCTTGGCGGTAAAGGCGGAAGGCCGCATGATCTTCCGGGTGGCGGGGTTCACCAGGATCCAGTCGCTTTTCACCGACACCCGCACCTCACCGGTCTGATCCTTCATCTCGTAGACCCGCTGCATGTGGGCGCCCTTGACCCCGTTTTCGTAGGTGGCGATGTCCAGCACCTCCCCCGCCATGGGGATCTGATGGATGCGCATGGCCAGCCGGGAGAGCAGGAACACCTCCCCCATTTCAAACAGCACGTCATGGGTCAGGCCCCGGGCGTTGTAGTCATACCCCGCGTAGGCCGCTGCCTTGTTCAAAAGGCCGGAGACCCTTGCCCGCTGATACCGGTCGCAGTCGGCAAAGCACAGTTCCTCCTGCCGGAAGTAGCCGTTTTCATATAATTCCTGCCGGAAATCCTTCATGTGTATTCCTCTTTCCGTTGTTTTATGGACTTAATTTACCACAAACCGCGGTGTTTCACAATGCCCGAGTTGGACAACGGCCCGCCCTGCGGTACAATGGCCGTATTGTGAATTTGCTGGAAACGATGCAAGGAAGAACGCAGTAAACAGGGCCGGACAGAAAATTTCTGTCCGGCCCTGCCCTTTTACTGTTATTGTATTTGCCGACCGAGGGGCCAGCCTTGAATCGGTTTCCCCGTCAGCGCATGGACCGGTATTCAGCCAACACGCTGTCCAGCAGGTCTGCGGCGCTCTGATAGATGGCGGTGTTCATCTGGTTGAAGGGGCAAACGGCCCGGTCGCTGATCTCCAGTCCCCGGTGCACCAGCAGCTTTTTGAGGATCAGGGAACAGTTGGTGTCCATATCGTAAATGGGCATCAGCTTCTGGATCAGGTGGTACAGGGCGAAGGTGCGATCAAAGTCCTTTTCGTTGGCAGCCTTCACCAGACTGCTCCAGATCTCCGGCACGATGATAGACAGCGCACCGATGCACCCGCCGCCCCCGTTGTTGGCGATGTTGCTGAGGAACTGGTCGTCAAAGCCGGAGTAGACGGTGAAGGGCTTCCCCTCTACCGCCCGGCACACCATATTGGTGTGGCCGGGGGTGGACACGGAATCCTTCAGTCCGATGATGTTGGGATTCGCATCGATCAGGCGGCGGATCGTCTCCGGAGCGATGGAATGTCCGGTGCGGGGCGGGAAGTTGTAAAGATACAGGTCCCCCTTCACGTCCTTGGCCAGACGGTCATAGTAGACGAACAGCTTTTCCTGATCCATCTCGAAATAGTAGGGGCTGATGACCATGGGCGTGTAGCCCAGCTCATACACCGCGTTGGACAGGGCCAGCGTATCGGCATAGCGGATGCAGCCGGTGCCGGCCAGCAGCTCCACCCGTCCGTTGACATACTCCGCATAGAAGCGGAAGAAGTCCAGACGCTCCTGCTCGTTCAGATCCGGGAACTCTCCGGCGGAGCCTAGCACAAGAATGCCGTCCAGCCCGCCCTCGATTAGGAAATCGATAACCTTTTTGTTGCCTGCGTAGTCGGGCTTTTCCTCTTCGTTGAAGATCGTGACAACAGGTGCGATGATTTTTGCCATAGAAATCCTCCTAATCAGCCAGCCAGCTTCAGTACACCGAACACCAGTGTGCTGGCGACCATCATGGCAAGGCCGTTGATGGCCTCGTAGCCCAGCAGCTTCAGCCGCTCGCTGATCTCCATGTTGACGCCGCCGGCGCTGACATGGAAGAAGGAGCCGTGGGGCAGACCGTCAAAGACGAAGCAGCTCGCGTGGGTCATGGCGGCAGCTGCCAGAGGTGTTACGCCGCTGGCCACCACGGTAGGCCCAAAGATCTGGCTGGCAAGGGTCGTACCGGCTGTGGCGGAGGCGGTAGCCGCGCCCATCAGCATACCGGAGATGGGGGCCAGCATGAAGCCGGGCAGGCCCAGAGTCTCAATGAAGGAAATGATCACGTCCTTCAATCCGGAGTTGGAGATGATGCCGGACAGAGCGCCGGTGCCGACCAGCAGCATGGCGACGCCGCTCATCTTGGCGAGGCCGGCATTGAAGTAGTGGCCCATGTCCCGGGCCTTGCCCATGGCGATAGCGCCCACGATGCCGCCTACCGGCAGGGCGATCAGGGGATCGATGGTGATCCCGGCAATGGGACGCAGCAGCAAGATGGCGATGGTGACAACGGGACCGCTGAGTGCCGCCCACAGGGGAGGCAAATCCTTATGCTGCGCGGCTTCGCCGCCGATGTCAGCCTCGGTGATCTCCGTGCCCCGCATAGACAGGCGCTTTGCCAGCAGAGAGGTCACGATCAGCGCGGTGACCGCGGGGATGATGCCCACGGCGATGATGGAGGTCAGTGGCAGATTAAAGGCCTCGGCGGCCGCGATGGCATTGGGGTTGGGGCTCATGACGTTGCCTGCACGGACGGCGCCCAGCTGCGCCATCAGCACACCCATCTTGTGATAACCCGCCCTGCGGGCCATTTGCAGAGCAATGGGAGCCACGGTGATGCAGGCCACGTCGCCGAACACGCCCACGGTAGTCAGCAGCCATGTGGCCAGCGTGATGGCGATCAGGCTCCGCTTGGCACCCATCTTATTGATGATGGATTCGGCAATGCGTTCAGCCGCACCGCTCTCAATGAGCGCGCCGGCCAGAATACCGGCCGTAACGATACGGATGATCGCGGAGACGATGCCCTGCGTGCCGGAGATGATAAAGCTAACTGTGCCGGTGAGCCCGGCGCCGCCTACCAGACCGCCGATCACGGCGCCGAAGATCATGGCATAAGTGGGCTGTACTTTTTTCAGGATCAGCACAATGGCGACGGCAAGGGCCACCAATGCGCCCAGAACGGAAACGGTAACTCCATCCATAGTCGGTTTCTCCTCCTAATTCAAATTACAGATGGTCAAACTTCATGACGCCGCCCTCGGAACCGGAGGCAGCCAGCTTGCAGTATAGGCCCAGCCAGCCCTTCTTGAATTTGGGCTCGGGACGCTTCCACTGCTTCAGACGGGCCTCGATCTCCTCCTGAGGCACCAGCAGCTCCAGCTTCTTGCTGTCCACGTCGATCTCCACCAGATCGCCGTCATGGACGATGGCGATGGGGCCGCCCTCAGCGGCTTCGGGAGAAATATGGCCCACAAAGCAGCCGTTGTTGGTGCCGGAGAACCGGCCGTCGGTGATCAGTGCGGTGGTCTTGGACAGGCCGCGGCCGTAGAGGTACTTCATGGCCTTGTACATCTCGCGCATACCGGGGCCGCCCTTGGGGCCCTCGTAGCGGATGACCACCACATGACCGTCATGGACCTTACCGGCCAGAATGGCCTCCTCGGCGGCCTCCTCAGAGTCGAAGCAGATGGCCTCGCCCTTGAAATGATGCAGGCTCTTGTCGAACGCGCCGGGCTTGGTGATGCCGGTGTCGGGAGCCAGATTGCCCCGCAGCACCGCCACGCCGCCGGTATAGCCGAAGGGATCGTCCAGCGTGTGGTTGACAAGGCCCGTAGCGGGATAGAGGTACTTGTGGTCACGGATATTCTCTGCCAGCGTGTGGGCGGTGACGGTCATAACGTCCGTCTCCAGCATGGACTGGAGGTTTTCCATCAGGCGGGGCACGCCGCCGTCCTTATAGAAATCCACGATGCTGTACTTGCAGGCGGGGTTCATCTTGGCAAGCTGAGGCGTGGTATCGGAGAGGGTGTCGAACTCGTTCAGCACCTTGATGCCCAGCTCCGCCTCATAGGCGATGGCGGTGAGGTGCATGACGGCGTTGGTGGAGCCGCTCATGGCGAGGCAGGCCTTGATAGCGTTGCGGACAGCGCCGTCGGTGATAATCTGGCGGGCGGTGATGTTCTTCTCCACCAGCTCCATGATCTTCACGCCAGTCTCCTCCGCCTTCATCATGCGGATGGCAGAGGTGGCGGGAGCGGTGCCGCCGTCCGGCAGGGTCATGCCCAGAGCCTCGGCCAGCGCGCACATGGTGTTGGCGGTGCCCAGATAGGAGCAGGAGCCGCAGCCGGGGCAGGCGGTGTTCTCCAGAGAGACATACTCCTCCTCGGTGATCTTACCGGCGGAGAGCATACCGTAAGCCTCGGTGCTGGAGGTCTGGTCGGCCTGACGGCCATCGAACTCCACGCCGCCCTCCATGGGGCCGCCGGGTAGGAAGATGCAGGGAATATCCAGACGGGCGGCAGCCATCAGCATACCGGGAACGATCTTGTCGCAGCTTCCCAGCAGCACCAGACCGTCAAACAGGTTGATCTGGGCCATGGATTCGATGGAGTTGGCGATCAGCTCACGGGAGGGCATAATGAAGTGCATGCCGTCATGTCCCTGGCCCATGCCGTCGCAGCCGCCGATCACGCCGAACTCGATGGGAGTGCCGCCGGCCCGGTAGATGCCGTCCTTCACCCGCTGGGCGACCTGACGCAGGTTGTAGTGACCGGGAACGCATTCGCTCCATGCGTTGGCAATGCCGATGATGGGGCGCTTCAGGTCCTCGGTGGTAAAGCCCATGGACTTGTAGGTGGCGCGGTAGTACTGGTTGCTCAGGCCCTTCAAAATATGTTCACTGCGGTACATAAGGCAGTTCCTCCTGTATTCCGTATATCAGAATTTTGTAGTTGCGCAATGCGGGAGCGCCGGCAGCTCCCTTTTTTGCTATCTGCCTGCATTATAAAATCTCGAAAGAGGTATTACAAGTCGTCAAAAACGCTTTCTACTTTTTTGTAGAAATTTTTCAAAAATTTGCACAATTCGGTGAAAGGCCGTAAAGACGCAATGGATTTCCGTTAATAAGTCGGGTTTTTTCGTGAAAGGTCAAAGAAAAGTCATCCGATGACTTTGGCAAAAAAAGAAAGCTGTCCCAGAATCGCACACCCCAAAACAGCTTTCCCAAATATTATTTTGTTTTCTCTGACCGCTCCTTCGCGTGCTTGATCACGATCCGGTTCATCTCCAAATGCAGGGCCACGGCCGCCCGGGCCGCCTGGGGGTCCTGATCCAGAACGCCGTTGAGGATCTCCTGGTGGGTATCGACCGTCGCGGTCAGCAGCTCCTTGCGGGTGATATTGGCGATGGAGACCACCGCTGCGTCGATGATCGGCATCAGCGGCTCTACCACCATGTTGTGCGAGCATTTCGCAAGATACCAGTGAAACCGCATATCCTCGATCAGGTAATCCTCCCCCGCCTGAATCCTTCTCCGCACAGCATCGCAGTACTACGTCAGACGTTGGGCCTCCTCCTCTGTGCGGTTCCGGGCAGCCAGCTCCGCGATCGCCGGCTCCAGCATCAGCCGCACGTCCGTCAGGTCCAGCGCCAGCTGGATCCGGTCCTCAATGGCATCCAAGCCCAGCGGATCGGCTTTCAGCGGCATCAGCGATGCCACATAGGTACCGGAGCCGTGCTTGACCCGCAGGACTCCCCGGGACACCAGCAGCTTCACCGCTTCCCGGATCGTTCCCCGGCTGACGCCGAACCGGTCCGCCAGCTCATATTCATTGGGCAGCTTTGCGCCCACCGCCAGACGTTCATCCAGAATATACTGGAAAAGATGGTCCTCAATACGCTCTGTCAGCGCTTGGTTTTTAATATTGGTCAGCCCTGCCATCATTCGCTCCTTTTAGAGAAAGGGTCCACTCGTGCGTTCTGTTTCCCTTGTATTTTACCATACTCATATGGGGAAAACAAAGAAAAATTCAACGGTCAGTTCACCGTTTTGCATCTAGAATATGGTGATCTATCCGCAGGTGCAAGCAGCGGTGCGCAAGGCATCCACCGCCGCCGGTGGCACGGTGTTTCCCACGGCTCACGCCTGTGCGCAACAGCGTCTGCACGAAAAAACGGCCGACAGTTTGACTGCCGGCCGGGAAGCTCTATATGTTTACCGTCCTCTTAACGGGCAGTGATTCACTTACGCCTCTGCCGGGCAGTCCGCCAGAGCAGCCTCATCGGCGATGACGATGACATCCCGGTGGAGCTGCAGGATCGACGCCGGGACCTGAGGCGTCACGGGGCCGAAGAAGCTGTTCCGGATGGCCTCCGCCTTGTCCGCGCCGCTGGCGATCAGCAGGACCCGCTTGGCCTGCATAATGGCCTGCATACCCATGGAGTACGCCTGCCGGGGCACCTGCGCCTCATTTTCAAAGAAGCGGGTGTTGGCGGCGATGGTGCTCTCCGTCAGGGTCACCTGATGGGTGCCGCAGGCAAAGCAGCTGTCCGGCTCGTTGAAGCCAATGTGAGCGTTGCGGCCGATACCCAGCAGCTGCAAGTCGATGCCGTTATGCTCCTCGATGATCCGGTCATACCGGGCGCACTCCAAAGCGCTGTCGGTCTGGGTGCCGTCCGGCAGGAAGCTTCTGTCCGCCGGGATATTGATATGATCGAACAGATTCTCCCGCATGAAGCGGCGGTAGCTCTGGGGATGGTCCCCGGACAGGCCGCAGTATTCGTCCAGGTTGATGGAAACCGCCTTCCCGAAATCCAGCTCGCCCTTCTGATACCACCCAACCAAATGACGGTAGGTGCCGATGGGGGTGGAGCCGGTGGCAAGGCCCAGCACGCTCTTGGGGTTCAGGGACACCTGCGCGGCGATGATGTTCGCAGCCTTCAGGCTCATGTCATCATAATTTTTCGCACAAATCAGTCTCATAGGACCTCCTTCACAAACTTCCGATTTTCCGGTTGTATTTCTCTCACGGACAATTATAGGGGCCGCGCCCGTTCCTGTCAATACGGCGTTCATCTGCCGATACGGCCATTTCTGCGGCGCTTCCCCCTCTTTCCCCGGCTATTGACAAGCTCCGACCTTTCTGCAATACTCATTTTAGCTGGCGGAGCTTCGGCATCTGCCGGACCGGACGGGAGGAAACATGTTGAAACAAACTGTGTGTTCCCGGGAAGCACCCCTGCTCCCCGCGATTCTTCGCTTTTCCATTCCCCTGATGCTGACAGGGATCTTGCAGCTGGCGTACAACACAGCGGACTCCATCATCGTGGGCCGCTATGCGGGCCACGCCTCTCTGGCGGCCGTCGGCTCCACCACCTCCATCATTTTCCTCATCATCACGCTGTTCAACGGCGTCTCCATCGGCGCCAACTACATGGCCGCCCGGGACTTCGGTGCGCAGGATGACAGGGGTCTGTTCCGGACGGTACACTGCGCCGCCTTGCTGAGCGTTATTCTCGGACTGCTGGCCTGTGTGTGCGGGCTTCTGCTCTCCACTCCCCTGCTGCGCTGGGCGGACGCCCCGGAGGACGTTCTGCCTTTGTCGGTGCTGTATCTGCGAATCTACTTCTTAGGCGTCCCTGCTCTGGTGGTCTACAACTTCGGCAGTGCCCTGCTGCGGGCGGTGGGCGACACCTTTTACCCCCTGCTGTTCATGATCGTCTCCGGTGCGCTGAACGTCGCGCTGAATCTGCTGTTAGTGGTGGTCATCCCTCTGGACGTGGCCGGCGTGGCCATTGCCACCTCCGCCTCTCAGCTCCTCTCCGCGGTGCTGGTGACGGTCCGCCTGTGTACCTTCCGGGGGCCGTGCCGTCTGAACCTGCGGAAGATCCGGCTGTATCCGGACCGGACGGGCCAGATGCTGCGGCTGGGCTTCTCCGCCGGGCTGCAGGGCGTTATTTTCTCCGCTTCAAACGTGATGATCCAGTCCGCCATCAACTCCTTCGGCTCCGTGGTCATGGCAGGCAGCTCCGCCGCCTCCGGCATTGAGAACTTCATCCACACCGCGCTGAACACCTTCTACCAGTCCGCCATCACCTTCACCGGCCAGAGCATGGGGGCCTCCGATCCCCGCCGGGCCGTGCGGGTCTTTCGGATCAATCTGGCCCTGACAACAGGGCTGGGCATTGTTCTATGCGCATTGGCCCAGATCTTTCAGATCCCCCTGCTGGGACTGTACGTCCAGTCCACCGATCCGGCCTATGACGCGGTCATCGCCGCCGGTGTGGTCCGGGTTCTGGCCCTCAGCCGGTTCCAGTGGGTCGGCGGCCTGATGGAAACGGCCTGCGGCACCCTCCGGGGTCTGGGCCACTCCATGAATCCCACCGTCACCACCCTCATTGGCGCGTGTCTGCTGCGAGTGGTCTGGCGGTACACCGTGTTCGAGGCGGTGGGCACCGTGGAGAGCATGTACTGGTCCTATCCGGTCAGCTGGCTCCTGACTTTCCTGATCCATTTGATCTATCTGGAGCGTGACCGCCGCAGACTGATGGCGGAGAACACGGCCGCCCAATAAGCAGCGGCTCCCATTCCGGATTTTTATATTTCTCATAAGAGGAATTGCGTTTTGGCAAAACTGCTTTTTGTGTGTCACGGCATTATTTGCAGAAATCTCTAAAATCCCCTGTAATATCAAGGTTTTTCAGGCTTGAAGGTAGTGCTACTACACCACTACTACACCAGTGAGTCTCGATGTGACAAAAATTTTGAGATCGAGGTCAAGTTTATAGATAATATCTTACCGGACTTCATTTTCGATGGAGTCCGGATTTCTATATCCAGAAGCAGCATTTCCTGTGTCGGCAAAAAGTGCAACAATTTCGTTTTGAATGCTATTGATATTTTTGCCGATGGCATGGTATACTATGTAATAGATTAACGTGGTTTTTTGATGGATTTTATGGTGGAGGATCATGGATGCGATATCTTTCAGTTGCTGAAATAGCGAAAAAATGGGATGTGTCCGAGCGCAGTGTTAGAAATTACTGCGCCCAGGGGCGTGTGAACGGTGCGTTTCTTACCGGCAAGACATGGAACATTCCGAAAAACGCAGAAAAGCCGGAGCGTACCAACAAAAGAAAAGATAAACCGACTACTCTGTTGGATATTCTGAAAGAACAGAAGGCAAGTAAATGTTCCGGTGGGATCTACCATAAAACACAGATCGAATTGACATACAATTCCAACCATATGGAAGGAAGCCGCCTGACACACGATCAAACCCGATATATCTTTGAAACCAACACCATCGGCGTAGAAAAAGAAGTGCTGAATGTGGATGACGTGATCGAAACAGCAAATCACTTCCGCTGCATTGACATGATTATTGATCATGCAAAAGCAGCTCTGACGGAGAAGTTCATCAAAGAACTTCACTTGGTTTTGAAAAACGGCACCAGCGATTCCAGAAAAGATTGGTTTGCTGTTGGCGAGTATAAGAAACTCCCGAATGAAGTCGGCGGCAGAGATACAGCCCTTCCGGAAGAAGTTGCCGATAAAATGAAGGCCTTGCTGACGGAATACAACGCCAAGGAAAAAAAGACTTTTGAGGATATTCTGGACTTCCATGTGAAATTTGAGCGGATTCACCCATTCCAGGACGGTAACGGTCGTGTGGGCAGATTGATCATGTTTAAGGAGTGTCTGAAATACAATATCGTTCCGTTCATCATTGAGGACGATCTGAAGATGTTCTATTACCGTGGATTGAAGGAATGGAACAATGAAAAAGGCTATCTGACAGATACCTGCCTGACCGTACAGGATAAGTATAAAGCATATTTGGATTATTTTAGAATTGCATATTAAGCAAGAAGTGAGGTGTAGCTATGTCAGCAGAAAAGAACTGGCAATTTGAACTTGAAGAATCATAAAAATTTCATGCAATAAATCGTCCTTTCCGTGCATTACACGGATGACAGGAGATGGAAGCCTATGCTCAGTATGCTGATGACAACCGAATATGCTCCGGCAGAGGATCGGCACGAGCTGCAGCAGTTGCTGATTCACATTGCCGGCGGTGAGCGCGAAGCGCTGGCGGAGCTGTATCAGCGCACGAGATCGGCGGTGTACGGCTTAGCGCTGTCGTACCTCAAAAACGCGCAGGACGCGCAGGATCTCACACAGGATGTCTATGTGCAGGTGTGGGACCGCGCGGAGCAGTACCGACTCACCGGATCGCCTATGGGCTGGCTGCTGGCCGTATGCCGAAACCTGTGCCTGATGCGCCTGCGGCGGGAGGAACGCCATGCCGCCCTCAGTGAGGAGGAATGGGACGCCATTCCCGCGCGGGAGTGCGGACTGGACGCCGACGAGCGTGCACTGCTGCAAGGCGCATTGGCAAGCCTCACTGACGAGGAGCGGCGCGTCGTGCTGCTCCACGCCGTTACGGGCCTGAAGCATCGGGAGATCGCGGCGCTGCTGGAGCTGCCGCTTCCCACCGTCCTGTCGAAATATCACAGAGCATTGAAAAAGATGCGCAGCTTTCTGGAAGGAGATGACGCCCGATGACCAATGAAAAAATGGAGCAGAGGCTGGCTGCGGCGCTTGAAAAGACCGCGCCGGATGATGTGAACGGCGTTCTCTCCCGCTGTGAAGAGCGGAAAGGAACGGTAATTCCCATGACAACAAAGAAAACGGCAAATAGAAAATGGACATCGCTCATTGCCGCCTGCCTTGCTGTAATGCTGCTGGGCGGCGGAGGCGTGTTCTACCAGCGAGCGAACGCGGTGGTGTCCGTGGTGTCGCTGGATGTGAACCCGAGCATTGAGCTGAAGGTGAACCGGAGCGAAAAGGTTCTCGTCTGTACGCCGCTCAACGAGGATGCAGAAGCCATCCTTGCGGATATGAGCAATGGAGCTGACCTCAAGGGGGCAAAGCTCGATGTGGCGGTAAATGCCATCGTGGGAAGTCTCGTGCGCAACGGTTATCTCGACAGCATTTCCTCCGCCATCATGATCTCAGTGGAGGACAAGGATACCGCCCGTGCGGAAAAGCTCCAGCGTGAGCTGACCAGCACTGTGGACGGTGTTTTGCAGACGAGCGAAGCAAAGGCCGCCGTCCTGACGCAGACGCTCACGCAGGACGCGGGGCGGGAACAGCAGGCCCGGGAAAACAACATTTCCACCGGAAAAGCGGCGCTGGTGAACCACGTGCTCGCACTCAACTCCGCACTCAAGTTTGACGCGCTGGCAAAGCTCTCCGTCGAGGAACTAAAGGACCTCGCCGAAGCGGGCGCACCTGCCATGCCGATCGGTATGGATGCAGCCCGTACCGCTGCGGAGGAGTATGCCGGAACGACGGCGGTGGATTCCGTTACAGCGGAGGTCGATTCCGAACTGGACGAATTTCCCGCCCACTACGAGGTGGAGCTGCACACGGCATGGGGCGAGTTCGAGTATCTGGTAGATGCTTACACGGGAAAGGTGATCAGCGGGCAAAAGGACCTGCCGTCCACCGTTTCCGCTCGGAATGACACGGTAAAGCCCTCCCAGCCCGTCAGCCCGCCTGCCCAGTCCTCCCAGCCTGCCCAGCCGTCCGGAACAGCGCAGGACATTGGCTACGCCAAGGCAAAATCTATTGCCCTGAATCACGCAGGTGTGAGTGAAAATGAAGCGTATGACATGGATATCGAACTGGACGATGAGGATGGAATACTCGTCTACGAAATCGAGTTCAAATCCGGCAATATGGAATATGACTACGAGATCAACGCCGCCACCGGCGCGATCCTCAAGCATGAGTCGGAGTTGGATGACTGACGCGCAAAGCACTCCAGTAAAGCATATTTGGATTACTTTCGGATCGTGTATTAGGCAAGCCGATTTTTAAAACATCAACCGCTTACCCGCGGCATACACAGCAGGTGCCGAAGCCGCAAACCCACATCAGAGAATCCGTTTTACAGGTTAAAAGGGACTCCCTTGACCGCTTTTGCAGTCAAGGGAGTCCGCTTTACATATATTGTGATTACTTCTCCGCGTACAGCCGCCACAGGAACATCACGATCTGCGCTCTCGTGCAGCCGCTGCCGGGGCTGAAGGTGGAGCTTGTTGTGCCGTTGGTGATGCCGTTGTCCGTGGCCCACTTCACCGCTTCGGCGTAGTAGGCGTCGGCGGCCACGTCGCTGAAGGCAGGCGCACCGTCGGCGGATGCCTTGGACGCCCGGAACAGGAAGGTCATGCCCTGAGCCCGGGTGCAGGTCGCGTCGGGGGCGAACCGGCCGTCAGCCGTGCCGGTGGTGATGCCGTTCTCAATGGCCCACGCCACCGCCTTTTCATAGTAGCTGCCGGCGGCCACATCGGTCATTCCGGCCGCAGTCCCCTTCGGTTCAGGAGAACCGGCCGCCCGCCACAGGAAGGTGACAATCTGGGCACGGGTGCAGGGCTGATTAGGGCCAAACAGGCCGTCGCCGATGCCGCCGGTGATGCCCTTCTTCTGCGCCCATTTCACGGCTTCGTAGTAATACGCGTCGGTGGGAACATCCCGGAAGGGGCTGATCTTCACTTCCTCCGTGAATGCAGCCTTGACCTCCACCTTTCCGGCGGGCATGATGAAGGTGAATTTGCCGTCGCCCTTGTCGGTCAGTTCAAGCTCCTTGCCGTTTTTGTCAAACACCTTGAGACTGTCCAATTCATAGCCCGCGTCCGGCTTCACCGTGACAGTCACACGGTCGCCCTGGCTGGCGTTCTTCGGGCTGACGCTCACGCTGCCGTTTTCCGTCTTATCCGGAATTCCGACGGCATAGCTGGGATCGGAGTCATCCCGGCCAGACGAGAACGAACCGCCGGAAGTCGAACCGCCGGAACCGCCGTCCCTTGTCCAGTTTGCCGTGACTGTCACGCTGCCCTCCGGCATGGTGAAGGTCGTTTCGGCGGCGCTGGCATCGTCAAACCTGATGCCGCTGGACGTCCAGCCGTTGAAGGTGTAGCCGCTACGGCTGCCTGCGCGGACGGTGACAATGCTGCCCGCCGCGTACTTCCCCTCGCCGGAGGCGTCCGCATAGCTGCCGTTCACAGTGACGGCATACCGGGTCTGACGGGTGATCAGCGCCAGCTGCTGTGCGGATTCGTTGCCCGCGCTGTCCTTCGCGCTGAGGGAGAGGATGCCGGAGTTTGTATCCAGCGTACCGGAGACGGTAAAGCGGCCCTTGCTGCTGGCATAGATCTTTTCCGTTCCGCCGTAAAGGATCTCGCTGCCGGCGTCCGCCGTGCCGGTGACGGTGTAAGCGCCGGTTTCCTGATCGGCGAAGAACACCGGGTCGGAGAGGGTCAGTACGGGAGGCGTCACGTCGCGGCTCACCAGCAGGAACACGCTGGTCACGTCCATTCCCTGCTTGCCGTCGATCTTGAGCATCAGACTGCCTTCAAAAGTGGGAATTTCATAGTTGCCGTTAGTCAGGGCGGGGTGGTCTGTATCGTCCATCTGCGTGACAGTAAATTCGGCGTCCGGATCATCGCAGGTCACGGTGAGCGTGCCGGGCTTTTCGCCCACATAGGCGTGGTACACGCCGTTTTCGTCCGCACTGACGGGGATGCCGTTCACGGTGAGCGTCATATGCAGCGGCTCATATTTCGGCAAATGTACACCGGAGGATGTAGTCTCCGGGCTGTAATACTTCGCGGTAAGCGCCTTTTTGGTGTTCGTTCCCCCGCTCTCCGCGGTACCGCTCTCCGTGCCCTCCGCGGCGCCTGTCTCCTCGCCTTCCGCAGAGCCTGTCGCCGCGCTCTCCGTGAAGTACGCTTCTTCCTTGTAGGCACTTACGCCAACCTTGTAGGTCTCGTTGGGGGACAGATTTTTGGAGTTTTTCGTTTCCTCACCGCCCACGGTCAGCGCCATGTTGATGGAGATGGCTGGCTGTCCATTTTCGTCGGGTTTTTTAAGATCGTAGCCAAAGCCGGTGTCCTTCCACTCGCTGCCGTCTTTCTGATAGACCGTCACGCGGTAGCCGTCGGCGTCGTCCACCTTACCCCATTCAGCCCTCATCACCTCGTTGCCGACAAAGGTCAGCGTAACGTTTGCCGGAGCAGCAGGCTGATTGCTGTTCGTGTAGCTCACCTTGTCTTTAGACTGCCAGCTGTCAATGGCGGCAAGGGCGTTCACAGTTTCGATCTTTCCGTTCTCATCGGTGACCTCAACGCTCTTTTCCGTCATTAGGAAGGAGGTCACATAGTAACTGCCCGTGGGCGCGTGTGTGCCGCTGGTGGGAACGGTGACGGAAATGTTTTGGGTATCCTTCACAATTTGCTCGTCGATCAGGTAGTCCGCGCCGCCCTCTTTCTCAGCAAGATAGGTGCGCAGGGTATACCCTGTGTTCATTTCGGCGTATTCGACCTCGCCGGACACCTCATTGCCAGTCAGATTCAAATTCAGCTTTTCAAACGGTGTAACGGTGGCCTCTTGTTGCTTCAGAATTTTAAGGTCGCCCGTATTGACCTCATAAGTCCCGCCTTTCTTCAGCCGCAGAAGCACCACGCGGTATTTGTTTCCGTCCACGTTCTCGATAAGGTCGGTGCCTGCGTTGATCTCCGCGGTGGGATCGATCTCACCGTCCTTGCCTACCCAGTTGATGTCGATGCGGTTGGTCTCATCTTTTTTCGTAACAATCAGAGCTTGTTTGATATCCTCCTCGCTCACGCTGCTGTCAAACGCCAGCAGGATATACGGCGTTTCGTCCGTACTGGCTCTTACCTCAATTGTCTTAGAGTTTTCACCGCTGCCGTTCGTGAGCACAACGGGCTCCAGAGCCGTCAGCATCAGAGCCTCCTCGCCGTCCTCAAGCGACACCGCCTGCACGACGGGCGTCACGCCGTGAGCTTCCCAATCCCATTTGGGAAGCTTTTTGACCCAGCGGTGCTCAACGCCCCAGCCTTCGCCCCGGCGGAAGCCGGTCTTTACGATCTGCGGCACCAGTACCCAAACGCGGACATCAATAATCTTGACGTCCACCTCCGCCATCGCGCCGAGGTAGACATCAATGTTTTTGAACGCATCCTTCATTCTCTCGCTGACGCTGGCGCCGCTGATGGGCATGGTGGTCTGTCCGCCCACGATAAGGTTGACGTCCATGTTGGAAAGCGGGATGCCGCCGACAACTGGGATATCGCTTGGAACCTGTATCGTACCCTTGACGATGCCGTTGGCTCCGATGCCGAGATACAAGGTGTCCGTGTTCTTATTCACGCCGCCGAAGGCCCCCAGCTCGATGGAGGAATTCAGAACGATCACATCGATCGTCCTACTTGGCAGATTCAGCTCCAGTTCCTCGGAGCCGGCGAGGTAGATGCCATTGTAGGTTACATTTTTATATTCCCGCTCCTGCCCGTTGAGCTTGAGGGCGTAGCCGAAACTCTCAATGATCTGCCCGTTCTTGCCTACACCGACGATCCCGACGTCCGTTGCCTTAAGGGATATCTCACTCGGGCCGATCACCACATCCCCCGTGCCCTCGATGAGGTGGAGATAGGTGCCCGTCAGCGTGCCGCGCAGCTTGATGGGCGGAATGGCAAAGTAATCGCCGTTCACCGTTTTTGCCAGATCCATGAAGCCCGCGCCGCCGCCGTTGAGCTGACCAACGGGAATGGGCGGAATAAGGGGGATGCCGGGGCTTGCCTTGACATAGAAATACAGCGTGTTAGGCAGCAGGCTGCCGTCCTTTTTGCTGCGCGTCAGCTCCAGCTCCGCCTTGGTCTCAAAGAGGTCAAAGACGTTCCGCTCCAGTTCAAAGGCGTAACGCTTGTTGCCATTGAAGGTATTGACCTCGCCCTTGACATCGGCAAGCTCCAGCGCCATCATCTTCGCGGTGGTAAAGCTGCCCGTGGCGTGGACGCCGTTGACCTTGAACTCATTCCCCTTTAAGCCGTAGCCCAGGTTCCAAAGGTGGAACAGCAGTAGCCGATGTGCTCTTCGGAGATTATAACCCGGGTGGAAAACTGACAGTCACTTTCCCGAAAAGTGTCGGACAAATACCTTTTAACTTCCCCTGCAAACCTTCTTCACAGATTGACGGTGGAAAGAATCCGGGGCTGGATGGAAACATGTCACGTGTCAACGGTGCACTCTATTCATTCGGATACGGTCTGAGTTACACTACCTTTGAGTATTCCGACATCGAAATCAGTCCGAAAGTGATTACACCGAACCAAAAGGCAACTGTACGCTGCAAAGTAACAAATACCGGAAAACGTGCAGGCGATGAAGTGGTTCAGTTGTATGTTCGTGACATCCTGAGCAGCGTTACCACTTACGAAAAGAATCTGGCAGGCTTTGAGCGTATCCACCTGCAACCGGGAGAAACAAAAGAGGTAGTTTTCACCCTCGACCGCAAACAGCTGGAATTACTGGATAAGCACATGGAATGGGTGGTGGAACCGGGAGACTTCAGCATTATGGTAGGTGCTTCTTCCGAAGACATCCGCCTGAGTGGGAAATTGACAGTAGAAGATCCAAACGCCCCCATGCAAGCACAGGCAAAACCGGATGCTCCCGTAACTGCCAGCACCAATCCGGAAAGTGCAATGAACGTGCTCGATAAAAAAATGAATACTGTTTGGGAAGGAAATAAAGGAGATTATATTACCTTTGCCTTGGAGAACGGTTCCAAGGTAGATGGCGTTTCCATTGCATTCAGCAGAGGCAACGGTCTGCCGGCGGAGTTTGAAATCCAGCTTTCAAGTGGCGGCGGACAATTCCTGACAGTTTATTCGGGTACAGTCAGCGAATACGGAAAGTTGATTTCATATACGTTCAAAGGAACTACTGCCAGCGACTTGCGCATTGTGCTGAATGATGATCGTGTAGGAGTGGCGGAAGTGAAAATTAACGATTAACTAAATACTAATCACTAATGAAATCTCTTCTTTTCTGTATGCTTGGATTAGCAATGACAGCCTGCGCACCCCGCAAAGCGGGAAACGTAAACAACGGAAGTGACGAACTCGCCATGCTGGTAGGTACGTACACCGATGGAAACAGCAAAGGTATTTACACCTTCCGCTTCAACCAGGAAACGGGACTTGCCACCTCGCTCAGTTCCATCGAAGTGCTCAACCCGTCTTATCTCATCCCTTCAGAAGATGGAAGGTTTGTCTATGCCGTCAGCGAAATGAATGACGCAACAGCTGCTCTCAATGCTTTCTCCTTCGATAAGGAAACAGGGAAACTCAGTTTATTGAACCGCCAGCCCACTATGGGAGCCGATCCCTGCTACGTTGCCACCAATGGAAAAGAAGTACTCACGGCCAACTATAGCGGAGGTAGCATGTCTATCTTCCCGCTGAAAAAGAATGGTTCATTAGAGCCTGTCGATACGCTTTTTGAAGGCAGTACCGGCGGACCGGACGCTGAAAGACAGGCAACACCCCACGTACATTGCACTGTCTTCTCTCCGGATGGAAAATATATCTTTGCCACTGACTTCAGTGCCGACCGCATCCTGCGCTTTGTCATACATCCGAAGAGCATTATCCCCCACCCTTCTGCCGAAGCCATTGACGTAGATCCTAACTCCGGTCCACGTCATCTCACCTTCAGCCCGAACGGCAAGTACGCGTATCTTATCAGCGAATTATCCGGTAATATCACCGCTTTCAGCTACTTGGATGGCAAACTGGAAAAGATACAGACCATTGCAGCCGACACACTTCGTGCGCGTGGCAGTGCCGATATACATCTCAGTCCCGACGGGAAATACCTGTATGCCAGCAATCGCCTGAAAGGTGACGGTCTTGCCATCTTCGAAGTAAATCCGGAAACCGGCATGTTGGCAAAGGTAGGCTATCAGTTGACGGGGATTCATCCGCGTAACTTTATTATCACCCCGAACGGGAAATATCTGTTGGCCGCCTGCCGAGACAGTCATGTCATTCAGGTATTCCAACGAGATTCCGTAACAGGTCTGTTATCAGATACCCATCAAGACATCAGTATTGATAAACCTGTTTGCATCCAATTCGTAAAATAACCGGGTAAAAGCTTGACTTCCGGTTTTTAATTTCGTATATTTGTCATCGTAATCCTGATTTAGATTCGGGGACACAGATAGTAACAGGGAAAAGCATTTGCTTCTCCCTGTTTTTTTATATCCGATACCTTTTCAGAGCAAAAACAAACTTCTTCAAGTCAAATAACATCATCTATTGAGACAAAACAAACTATCTAATGATACAAAACATACTATCTAATGAGGTAAAACATACTATCTAATGGGATAAAACATACCATCTTATGAAGCGAAAAGCACCGATACCTCCCTTAGATGATCGATTCTGTTAATATTCCGTAATTCTACTCTTGACAAAAATAACTTCATTAACTTTGTCCCTTAACCGAAATCGTTTAAATAACGCGACTTATGAAGAAAAAGAATATAGTATTACTCTCAGCCCTGTTGTTCTCCGTTTCTGCCATAGCGCAAACAGAAGTGACGGCAGGTGTCACACGTGGCAAGGATTACGGCGTAACTTACGTACTTCCGAAAACGGAAATCGAACTTACCGTACAAGCCACCAAACATACCTACACTCCCGGAGAATTCTCCAAGTATGCCGAACGCTATCTGCGGCTGAACAACGTCTCTTCCGAACCGGAAACTTATTGGACACTGGACAAGATGCAGACAGAAGTAATCGGTGTACCCGATAAAGAAAACGTATATTTCGTGAAGATGAAAGACAAAACCGTAGCCCCGCTTATCGAGTTGAGTAAGGATGGTATTGTCTACTCCATCAACATGCCGCTGGGCAGCGGACAACGTAAGACAACTCCGACCATTCAACCCAAAGTTACAGGTAACACTCCAAACGTCAATCCCCGAGACTTCCTCACAGAAGAAATCCTGATGTCAAACTCAACGGCTAAAATGGCGGAATTGGTAGCCAAAGAAATCTACAGTATCCGTGAAAGTAAGAATGCCCTGTTGCGCGGTGAAGCAGACAATATGCCCAAAGACGGTGCACAACTGAAGCTCATGCTGGACAACCTGACTTTACAGGAACGTGCCATGACGGAAATGTTTGCAGGTAAAGTGAGCACAGAAGAGAAGATATACACCATTCGCATCGTCCCCAAAGAGATGAAGCATGAAGTTGCCTTCCGCTTCTCTAAGAAACTGGGTATCGTAGCCAACAACGACTTGGCAGGTGAACCGGTCTACATTACAATAGCCGATCTTAAAAGCATTAATATCCCCGAAGCCGATCCCAAGAAACAAGTGGATGGCATTGCCTACAATGTACCGGGCAGAGCACGTGTAACATTAGACTATCACAACGAGGAACTGTATAATGCAGAAATACCTATTACGCAATTCGGTGTAGTAGAATACCTCGCCCCTGTTCTATTCAACAAGAATTCTGTTATAAAGGTATTATTCGATACGAATACGGGAGCTTTGGTAAAAGTAGACAGAGGAGAGTAATTTTATAAATCCATCTTTTTGTAGTTGCATCACATAAGTCGTGACTCGCGAAGCATAATTCTCATCAGGATGGAAATGATCGGCAAGCAGTGAGACAATCTCCTGCACCGTACGCCGTCCATCTATCAGCCGCCACACAGCACTGCCGTGTTCTTCAAGGCGGACATGAATATCAGGAGACATACTCTTCGGCAGTAAAAGCCTGCGCATCCACTCATACTTGAACCGGGGATAGGAGATTACAGCGTAATCTCCCTCCCATTCGGTCAGGATGTGGTCGCAACGAACCGGAATAGCATCCAGCAGACTGACTTTTCCTTCAGGTGTCTCCATATCCATAAGTTGTTTTTACTTATCCTTGAATATTAGGTTCCTCCAGTTGATAGCCATACTTCTTATCTGCTCTCTTCAACATAAAGGCTACCACAAGAGATAAGCAGGCAATACCGGTAAAGATGCACATCGGTATCGTATAATCGTACAGATTTGTTCCATCTGCCTTCTTGCCTACGATACAATAGACATCAAGTACTTTACCAATCAGCGTAGGAATCCCCCACAAACCAATATTCTGGATGAAAAAGATCAATGCATAAGCTGTACCCAACTGGCTCACCGGGAATATCTTGGCAACTGCCGGCCACATAGCAGACGGCACCAAAGAGAAAGCAATACCCAGAATAATCATCAAACCAATAGCTACCAACCAATAGTTAATGGCAGGAATAGCATAAATAAAGTGCACACCTATCAGCATGGCAGCTCCCAATATCATAATAGAAGCCGACTTACCACGCTTATCTATAAATCCGCCGAATATAGGGGTCAGGATCAGTGCTCCTAAGGCCGGTAGTCCGGCAAAAGTTCCTGCTACGTTTTCATTGATACCATATTTGATAATCATCAGTTCGGAAGCAAACTTCTGGAAAGGGAATACACAAGAGTAGAACAATACGCACAGCAAAGCTATCAACCAAAAACCCGGATTAACGAGGATATTCTTCACATCCTTAAAGGAGAATTTCTCTTCCTCCCCTTCGG